>ERZ778028.139-NODE-139-length-214797-cov-13.063402_pt1 | contig 214797 bp, 173 predicted proteins | sample MGYA00375758_ERZ778028 | MGnify/ENA primary metagenome ERZ778028 (study PRJEB29350, sample SAMN05389828) | bioreactor metagenome | isolation source: Thiocyanate bioreactor | place: South Africa: University of Cape Town | collected 2014-03-17 ...
TGTGCTGATAGCCATAATAGAATGATAATAAGTAGTGGTAGAGATAAACAGGCTCTTGAAGATTGGTTAGGACATTTGCCATTAGATATGGCAGCCGAACATGGTATGTTTTACAAAGAGAATGGTATATGGAAAAGTAAAGGGCAGAAAATTGAATGGGATCAAGAGATAATAGACATAATCAAACATACAGTAAAAAAGACTCCTCGTTCGAAACTTGAAATAAAAGAAACGGCCTTGGTCTTTCATTACCGGGATGTTGATGTCTGGTTAGCCGAATTGCGTGTAACACAGTTGATAAATGCCTTAATAAATCCAGCATCAAGACAGAATTTACAGATAATGAAAGGAAATAAAATTGTAGAAATTAAGTCAGGCGAATTTAATAAAGGCTCAGAAGCTTTAAGGCTAATCAGTCAAAGTGAATACGATTTTGTGATGGCTATAGGGGACGATACAACTGATGAAGAAATGTTTATGGCATTGCCGGATACGGCTATAACGATAAAAGTAGGAGACCCATCAAATGCAGCGCGGTATAATATTCCAAAACAAACTTTAAACATTGATTTTTTGAAAAAACTAATAAAATAATTTAATTGCTTATGGATAATCTAGATTACGGTGTAGTCGGAAATTGTAAAACTGCTGCTTTAATTTCAAAAGAAGGAAGTATCGATTGGCTTTGTTTTCCGGTATTCGATTCTCCATCTGTATTTTCTAAATTATTAGATAAAGATAAAGGCGGGAGCTTTTCATTCATTGTTTCTGATAGTTATCGTATTACACAAAATTACTTTAAAGAAACAAATATACTTTGTACTCGCTTTGCTTCTGATGAGGGCGTATTTGAAGTACTCGATTTTATGCCGAGATACAAGACCCGTGGAGACGAGTATTATATCCCTTCCGAAATTTATCGTTATATAAGACTCATTGATGGTAAACCACGTTTTAGGATAAATTATACTCCTGTAATGAATTATGCCAGAGATTCGGTCATACACAAAAAGTTTGCCTACTTTATAAGAACATTCTCTTTAGTAGACGGAAATGATAATATCTATTTATATTCAAGTATTGATTTTGACACCATATTAAATCAAGAAGAAATTATTCTGGAGCAAGACCAGTATATGCTATTGTCGTATAGTCAAAAACTAGCGAATATAGATATCAACCGAGCCTATCTCGAATATCAGCGTACAAAGATTTACTGGTTGAACTGGAATAATCGTTCCCGAAAATTCATCGAATACAACGACTATATCTGTCGCAGTCTGTTGGCTCTTAAACTGATGTGTTATGAGTCATCCGGAGCTATTATGGCAGCTCTTACCACCAGTATTCCGGAAACAATAGGCGAAGTTCGCAACTGGGATTATCGATTTTGCTGGATTCGTGATGCATCGATGTCTATAGAAACCCTGATAGAACTTGGGCATCATTCAACAGCGAAGCGGTTTATGTCTTTTGTGAAGGATATATTGAAGTCTAAATCAGATTCTTTACAAATTATGTATGGAATAGATGGTAGTCGTACATTAAAAGAAGAGATACTGCCACATTTGGCAGGATATGAAAATTCCCAACCGGTAAGAATTGGAAATGCTGCATATTTCCAAAAACAAAATGACACTTTCGGCTATTTGATGGATGTTATACATAGCTATTATTTCCGTTTTCCTGGCACATTGGGCGAGTTGGAAGAAATGTGGGAAGTCGTTAAATCGATCGTCAGAACAGTCTATATGGTTTGGCGAAATCCTGATCAGAGTATTTGGGAATTTCGTAACATCGAAAAAAATTTTGTCTTCTCGAAGGTAATGTGTTGGGTAGCTCTTGACAGAGCAATAGAGATAGCCAAACTTTTAAATCAGACTGACTATGTATCAGCATGGCAAAAAGAAGCGATGGCTATAAAAGAAGATGTGATGCAGAATGGATGGAACGATCAGATTCAGAGTTTTACTCAAGCATATGATAATACGCATATGGATTCATCATTGCTTTTGATGGAACAGTATGGTTTTATAGATGCAAACGATGATCGCTATATAAAGACAGTAAAACGTATAAAAGAAGAATTATACCATAATGGATTAATGTATCGATATAAAGTCGATGATGATTTTGGTTTGCCGTCTTCTGCTTTTACTATCTGTACTTTTTGGCTAACTCGTGCATTGTTTATGATTGGTGAGAAAGGCGAAGCCCGGAAAATATTTGATCAGTTACTGGAATATTCAAATCATCTAGGGTTGTTTAGTGAAGATTTGGATTTCGAAACCAAACGTATGCTAGGAAACTTTCCTCAAGCATATTCTCATCTGGCGTTGATAGATACAGCTTTGCTATTCTCTGAAGAACGAAAATATATCAATTTTATTAAACCTTAAGACTGAATCAGTAGCCTTTTATAAGTAATATAATAGAGGCAACGGTTATCATTTACCGTCGCCTCTCTTTTTGTTTACGTCTTTTTCCCGATAAAGCGTATTACCGAGGCTTTTCCATTATGCCCTATACCTTCTGCCAGTTCTATTTCTATTTCTTCTAAAAGATCGACCTGTAAAGAATCAAAGATCGAGAGAATCTCTTGCTTCGAATACATCATTTCCACATGTGGAGGCCCCCCCGCCAATGGATTTTGTTGCTGGTATTTTACATGCTCTTTACTGAATCCTTCGATAATAATATGCCCTCCAATTTTCAAAAAAGGCAATAATGATCTGTGATATTTTGCTTTTAACTGTTCCGGTAGGTGAACATAGGTAAGAGCGATTACATCATAAGAGTCTACAATATAATTTTCAGAGATATCTTCGAAATCAATCACTTTGAATGAAATATCCACGCTATTCTTTTGAGCCAAACGCAAGGCTTTTTCTTTAGCTTGCTGGCTTTGGTCGAAAGCGTCTACACTCCATCCTCTTGTTGCAGCATATACACCATTTCGTCCCTCTCCATCAGCCGGAAGAAGAATTTTTCCTATTGGAAGTGTATCGATGATTTGCTTGAAAAATAGATTCGGAGCTTCTCCATAGCGGTATTCTTTCATATTGTAACTTTCGTCCCATTTATTATTCATAGTCATTCATTTTCTGTTAATATGCACTGAAGAAATCCGGTTTTATCGTAAATCCTATTCTTACTTGATTTGTATATTTCTTGTAATTCAGTAACCCTTCTCCATAACCGGCATAATAATCCAAAGTTAAGTATTGATTTGAATTTTTAGATACTCTAAATGATAAAGATGTATGTAAATTAGGGTTTATAACCTTATCTCGAGGCATTATATTAAGGCTAAACCACCATAGATTTTCCTTATCTATATAATTGACCGAAAAAATGCCATATCCTTTGTAGCGCAATAAATCTTTATTATTACTACCATCTACATAGGGCAGATATATTTGAGCTTTAGCCGATAATCGCATATTGTAAAAGTATTTGGCTGACAGATTTATATAGTTCCAACTACGGGAATCTTCTCCTGCTTTACCATTCGACTCATGTTCCAAAGAAATCATCATTGCCCCTTTCAGTTTATTGTCTTTTATCACATACCTGCCAAAGCCTATTCCCGGATTATAATTTGTATCGCGAAAAGGACTTGATTCGTCGTAAATATCCCAAAATGATTTCTGAGAATAAGTAATGTATAAGAATGAGTTGAAAGGAAGTACACTTCTGGTAACTCTGTGGCGAATACTAAACTGAAAGAATGCATCCGCTGTTTTGCGGGTTACCGATTTATTTAAAGGGATTCCGGTTACCATATAATTATCCTTATACACCGCAAAATGAGCCTGCTTGTCTAGTACAGATCTTACAAGGTCTTCCGAAACTTCAATCGGTTTATGTTTCAATACATTTATCGACTGCATCTCGTTTAAATAGTTATTCCGAAGTGAAATACTATCTACCTGTAAGATCGTATTTTCTTGTGAGTAGACCCTGGGTATGTGTATAATGAGGATAAACAATACGATTATTGTATAAAATATTGTTTTCATATCTAAAAAAGAGAGCAAAAGACGATTTAAGTGTTCGGTTTTGCTCTCTCAAGTTTAATTAATCAATTTACCGTTTTATATTCAGTTTATCGAGCAGGATTTCCAACGGACAAAATTTAGTGAACGAAGACTGTATAAGGTTTACTCCAACAAATGCAGGTAACAACAGCCATCCGATAGAAACAAAATAAGCCAGAGAAATACCTGTTAGTACCATTGTACCCGCTACTATCCGTATAATATATTCACGTTTCATAATCAAATCAGTTTAGAAAAATTCTCTACATCAAGGACAAAAGCATGTACAGGAAAAGGATTTTTTGTTTCAATATTGCAACTATCAATTTCTACGATAGCCTTGTCTGCTATTTCTTTTGTTACAAAGCTGAAAAGCATTATCGAATTAGTTTTTGCATTATTTCCATTCGCTGCAAACCAGCCCAAGTTTTCTTTCTTCTTTTTATATCCGGTGATATTTGTTACACTAAATCGTTTTACTCCGGCATCATGGAGCAGACTTCCTACCTGCTCCTGATATTCCTTTATACTTAATACAACTAATAGCTTCATAATCATTTTACTTTCTTTTTCAACATTTTGAAATACAACAGTGGTACAACAATCAGTGTCAGCACAGTAGAGGTTATAGTTCCACCCATCAGTGAGATTGCTAACCCTTGGAATATAGGGTCGAATAGAATGACGATTGCCCCCAAAACTACGCCACCTGCAGTCAGTATGATAGGTGTAGTGCGTACAGCTCCGGCTTCAATTACAGCTTGTTTTAATGGAATACCATCTTTGAGACGTATGTCGATAAAGTCGATAAGCAATACAGAGTTGCGTACCATAATTCCGGCTAAGGCAATAAATCCAATCATAGACGGGGCACTAAAGTAAGCTCCCATAATCCAGTGGCCGAAAATAATACCAATCAATGATAGAGGTATAGCAGCCAGCTGTACTAACGGCGTTATAAAGTTTTGGAACCATGCGACAATGAGTACATAAATAATAATTAATACAAATAAGAATGCTAATCCTAAATCACGGAACACCTCGTATGTTATTTGCCATTCTCCATCCCACTTTAAGGAAAAGTTGTCTTCATATTTTGGTTGCTTACTATATTCTTCTGATAAAGTGTATCCATCAGGAAGTTTTACCTGAGATAACTTATCCGACACTTCCGTAATAGGATATATAGGGCTTTCTAAACTTCCTGCAACTTCGGTTAATATGTAAACTACACGTTTTTGATCTTTGCGATGAATGCTCTTTTCTTTTTCTCCTTTAGTGACCTTCACCAAATCGCTAACGGGAATTGCCATACCTTGTTGATTCACAACTTTCATGCTTAATACATCTTCTATGCTTGATTTCTCTTTTTCTGACAGTTGAAGTACAATACCTACTTGATTGACTGATGAAGGTTGATGCAATATACCGACAGGCATACCCGATAGAGCCGCTCTCATATTCTGAACAACTTGTGCATTTGGAATTCCCAATTTCATAGCTTTGTCTTTATCTACCTCAAACTTATATTCAGTCTGAGCATCTTCTACCGACCAATCCACATCAACAACATTATCTGTCGCAGCTAGTATATCTTTCACTTGTTTGGCTACAGCTATTTGTTGATCATAGTCAGGACCATATATCTCGGCTGCAATTGTAGACATTACAGGAGGACCGGGCGGTACCTCTACTGTTTTTACATTGGCATTGTATTTTTTGCCGATAGCTTGCAAATCGGCACGCACCGATGTCGCTATATCATGACTCTGTTCGCTACGTTCTCCTTTGTCAACAAGATTAACTTGTATATCAGCTACATTCTCACCCATGCGCATATCATAGTGGCGAACCAATCCATTGAAGCTAATAGGAGCAGAAGTACCCACATACGTTTGATAATTGGTTACTTTATCATTTCGGCTGATATACACAGCTAATTCTTTAGTTACGGCGGCAGTACGTTCCAAAGTCGTTCCCTCCGGCATATCTATCACTACTTGAAATTCATTCTTATTGTCGAAAGGCAACATTTTTACCGGAACAGATTTTGTATAAAACAACACAAACGATCCCAGTAAAACGACAGTTAAGCCAATCATAAATGTCCAACGGCGTTTTCTGTTTTCCAAAAACGGGGTTACTATTTTAGCATATAATTTGTATATTTTCGTTTCGTGCAAATCTGTTTCTTTTTCTTCACTCTCGTGTCCTTTTCCTTTTTTCTCTTTATGTCTTAAGAATAAATAGCCGAAATATGGAGTCAATGTCAGAGCTACCAGTAAAGAGAAAATCATGGCTATGGATGCACCTATAGGCATCGGACTCATATATGGCCCCATCATTCCCGACACGAATGCCATCGGCAGTACGGCAGCGATAACAGTCAGCGTTGCCAAGATAGTCGGATTCCCTACCTCATTAATAGCATATAGCGCAGCTTGTAACGGTGGTAGTTTTTTCATCTTGAAGTGACGGTGCATATTCTCCGCAATCACAATGGAGTCATCCACAACAATACCTGTAACAAACACCAAAGCAAACAGTGTAATACGATTGAGTGTATATCCCAAGAAGTAATAAGCAAAAAGAGTGAGGGCAAATGTTACAGGCACGGAAAGAAATACCACCAAACCACCACGCCATCCCATAGCTATCATTACAAACAGGGTTACAACTATAATTGCAATAGATAAGTGGAACAGTAATTCGGATACCTTGTGTGAAGCTGTCTCTCCATAATTACGAGAGACTTCTACATTCAGATCCTTTGTAATGACATCTTTTTTCAGGTGATCTACTTTATCAATGACTACTTCTGCCAGCTTCATTGCATCAGCACCTTTTTTCTTGGCAATAGAAATAGTCACAGCCGAATAGTCATCGGGCATGCCGGCTTTTTTATCGCCTGATGCAGCTCCATATCCAAACGAAACATATTGTTTGGGTACTTCCGGTCCGTCTTCTACTTCTGCTATTTGATACAGGTAAACCGGCTGATTATCATTTGTCCCTATAATCAGATTCTTCACTTCATCCACATTCGCAAAGAAATTGCCGGTTTGTACAGAATAAACCATATCGCCTGTTACGATATTTCCGCTTTGCATCTGTGCATTATTTGCTTGCAGTGATTGAGCTATTGCTCCAAAGTCGAGCTTGCTTTGAGCCATCTTGTCTTTGTCGAGCATGACTTTCACTTGTCGGCTTTGTCCACCTACAATATTCACTTGTGCTACATCAGGTATTTTTTTTATCTCGTTGCCAACTACTTCTGCTACCTGGTGTATTTGGTAATCACCCATTTTATCACTCCAAAAAGTGAAAGCTAATGCAGGCACATCATCTATGGCTCGTGATTTTACCAATGGCATAGTAGCACCTTGTGGCATACGATCCATATTCTTCATCATTTCGTTGTAAAGTTTTACTAACGAACGTTCCACATCTTCGCCCACATAAAATTGTACGGTGAGCATACCCATACCATTCATAGACGTAGAATAAACATGCTCTACACCTTTGATATTCGATATGATTTTTTCGATAGGTTGTACAACACCCGATTCTACTTCCTGGGGTGTTGCTCCGGGATAACCAATCATGATGTCCGCCATAGGAACTTCAATCTGAGGTTCTTCTTCGCGGGGTATGAAATATATGCTGAACAGACCTAAGAGCATAAAAGCTAGCATGAGTAGGATACTCAATTTAGACTTGATAAACGCTCCGGCTATTTTTCCTGAAATTCCGTTTTCCATAATTTTATTTATTTACAGATACTTTTACTCCGTTATATAATTTGCCTTCGGCTTTGGATACAATTTTGTCGTTTTGGCTCAAGCCCGAAAGAATTTCTACCTGATTGCCGATTGTCTTGCCTAAACGTATCCAGCGAAGATTAGCTTGACTTTGGTCGTCTATCACATATACTCCCGTAAGCTGATCACGGTATACAATAGAGCTTTTGTCCAGCATAATTTTAGATGTAATATTCTCACCTGTTTTATTCGGTATCAATATATTTACATACATCCCCGGGCGTATATTTTCTTTATCTTTGGTGTCAATAGCCAACTTCATCGAGTATTGTCCTCCTGTGCGGAATGCCGACGGACTGAGTTCGGATACTTTTCCATCGATCGTTATCCCTAATGATTTCAATTCCATCTTGGCTACATCGCCTACTTTTACATCCTGTATATAGTTTTCGGGGATAGATGCTATAACCTGCAATTCACCATTCTGCTCAATCGTCAAAATAGGCATTCCCGGATTTGCCATGCTCCCTTCGTCCACCATTTTTTGTGTTACGACTCCCGAAAATGGAGCACGTATATTGGTGTATGAAAGCATCGCATTCACTTCGTTCATCTGTTGACGAGCCATTTGTACTCTGACATTCATTGAAGTATTCTGCAAAGCCACATTTTCGAGTTCCTTATCAGATACGCTGTTTTGGTTGCGTAGTGTTTTGAAACGCTCATAATCACGTTGGGCATTTTTTGCTGCTGCTTCAGCTTCCGTGATCATAGCTTGTATCTGAGCCTTTTTTGCCAGAATATCATCACTGCTGATTGATACGAGAAGCTGTCCTGATGCTACCTTGTCACCTGGTTTTACATATATCTTGTTTATATAGCCCATCATTCGGGTGCTGATATTAGCTGTTTGCTTGGCTGTTATCTCACCGCTAAGGTAAAATCCTTCGTTTGTAGATTGGGCCGGAGAGTAAGCTTCTACTTTTACTATAGTCTTATCTTTATCCTCTAATTTATCAGAAGAAGAGCAGGAGTAAAGGGTTGATATTCCCACTATTCCTAAAAATGCATTTCTTAAAGTTTTCATATCTATTTATCGATTTTATTTGTTATTTAGTTTTTGATAAAAAATTGAGGTATGCATCTGTTATATTATACGACATAATAGATTGAGATAGCATAAGTTTTTGTTGAAAGAATTGAGCTTGTGCCATCAATAGATCTGTGGTACTCGCTAAACCTTCTCGGTGACGATTGGTTAGGATGCGTAATGCTTCATCAGCTTGTTCCACGCTGGCCTTTTGCTTGTTGATCTCGATTTGGGAATCGTTCAGATCACGTTTGGCTTTATTTAGCTCTAGTTCTTCTTTTTTGATATGCAGGTTGAGCTCTTCTTGCACTTTATCTCGTTGGAATTGTGCCGATTTCATCTTACTCCGATTTTGATTTCCTGAAAATATTGTCCAGCTTAGATTTATACCAACGAGGTAAGAATCATTCCCAAATTTGAAAGCCTTCGAATCATTTAAGCTATATGAACCAAAAGCATTGATACGTGGCAGAAATGCCATTTTTGAAGATTTTACCATCATATTTGTCGCATCTATAGCTTTGTTTAGCGCCATGATATCGGAACGATAAGACGAAAGCTCTCTATCTTGATACAGGCTTATCTCTTGCGACAATGAATCTGTTGTATATACATCGCTATTGGTTTCTAATCCCATCAGAAGACGCAGTCCGTCTGAGGCATTCTGTATATTACTTTCGGCTTTTGCCAATGCTGTTTCAATTGTATTGACTTGCACCTGAGCATTTAATACATCCGATTTTTGAACTAATCCTTGATTATAGAAATTGGAAACTGATTGATGTATTTGTTTTACATCTGCTAACGATTTTTGAAGGATGTTTCGAGCCTGATACGACATTTGTAATTGAGTATATGCTTTTCGCACTTCAAATTCGATGTATTCTTTGGCTCGTTCGGTTTTGTATTTGTAAACTTCCTCTTGTACTTTTGCTCCTTTGCGAGCATAGATCATATCCATATTCAGCAAAGGCATCTTGGCTTCTACCTGAGCACTATAGTTTTGTCTTGCTCCGGGGTTATTTAGTTTAGCAGGATCGAAGTCCATCGCAGTAACTGATTCTTGCTGCAATAGAAAGCCGAATGCATTTAATGGGTTATTTGTACTTAAAGCTGTATATCCAACCGTCACTTGTGGGAGAAAAACGGCATCCGTTTGATGATAATTTGCATTCGCTACTTTTTCATCCAATTCAGAGATCTTTACATTGTTGTTATTTTTCACTGCAATCTCTACAGCATCTTCCATTGAAATATGCCGGAGATTCTGCGCCTGCGTTAGGAAACTAACCAGAATAGCACTAATAAGAATAATAGCCTTTTTCATTTTATATATTTAATGTAATTTATTCCAATAAATGTCTATTGGATATAATATCCTGTGGAAATATATTGCAAAGTAAAATATAAATTTCCAAAGAAACAAATTTCCAGTGGAAAATATTCAATATTTATATATTTGAATCTTTAGTAGAATATACTATGTCTATGAGTAGAACTTTGTATTATATCTATTTTCTCTAACTGCTCGATATTCTGAAAAATCTTATTAGTTTTGTGTAGAAGATTTTTACCACTCTATATGTTTTTATGAGAGCTTTAATTTTTTTGCTTTGTTTTGTTCTGTCTTTGAACGCCTTTTCTGAAAATGAAATAGATTCTTTGTTAAAAGTACTGGACAGAACAACACAAAACCGTTCGATATATATAGCCGAAAAGGAAGCTAAAATCAAAAGATTAATTTCCCAATTGGATAGCCGGAAAACTTTGGGCGATGAATATAATATTAATGAAAGTATTATATCAGAATACAAATCCTTCCAGTGCGATTCTGCTATAAAGTATATAAATGAAAATATAATAATAGCCGAAAAATTAGGGAATAAAGACTATCTAAATCAGAATAAGCTGGATTTATCATTCATCTTGTGTATATCCGGATTATTTACTCAAGCTTTGGAAACACTTAAGGCAATTGAATATGATGAATTACCTACCTATCTTAAATTGTCGTATTGTTGGACATATATCAGGTATTACGAAAATTTAATAAAATACACAGATGATTCGCAATATGAGAGCCTTTATCTGAAAGAAAAGGAAAATTATCGAGAGAGACTTACTTCTCTATTAAGCGAAGGCTCGGATATGTATATCAAAGAAATGGCATTCAAACTTCAAGATGAAGGGCAATATAAAAAAACCTGTGAGATTCTTCTAAAAATATTTAACAAACAAGAACCTTCAACACATGGGTATGCTATGGATGCTATGAGCCTGGCTAAGATATATAAATATATGGGGAATAGCTTAATGGAAGAAAAATATATGATTCTGGCAGCTATAACCGATACCCAGTTAGCAGTCAAGGAGAATGAGGCTCTCCTTGCTTTGGCTATTTATTTGTATGACAAAGGAGATATGAATAGGGCATATAATTATATAAGGATTGCTTTGGATGATGCAAATTTTTTTAATTCTCGTTTTAGAAATACAATTATAGCACGTGTGTATCCTATCATTGAAGATACTTATTTATATCGTATTGAGCAGCAAAAGCAGAATCTCAGAATTTATTCTATTCTCACAAGTTGCTTTGTTGTTGTGTTGGGTATTGTTTTATATTTTATTTACCGACAAATTAAGATTGTATCAAGAGCAAAGAAAAATCTGAAAGCTGCGAATGAACAATTAGCGAGTGTAAATAAGAAGCTAGACGAAGTTAGTTTGATAAAAGAGAGGTATATCGGTATTTTCATGAATCAATGTGCTATTTACATCGATAAGTTGGATGATTTTAGAAAAAATGTAAATAGAAAGATAAAAGCCGGAAAGGTGGAAGAACTACTCAAGCAGACTTCATCTTCGCGCGATTTAGAAAAAGAGGTGGAAGATTTATACACAACCTTCGACAGAGCTTTTTTTAAGATATATCCCAATTTTGTAGAAGAGTTTAATAATCTGTTGAAAGAAGACGAACGTTACAGATTGGGAAAAAATCAGCTAAATACTGAATTACGTATTTTTGCACTTATCCGTCTTGGGATAAATGATATGGATCAAGTAGCTACATTTCTCCGTTACTCTATTCAAACCATCTACAATTATAAGAGTAAAGTAATAAGAAGTAAAGCGATCACGAGTGAAAATTTTGAAGATGAGGTGAAAAAAATAGGAAATTTATCATAAAAAAGCCTTCTAAAATACTTACCAAAACTCTATGTCTTTTTTTTTATATCTGTCTTATAAACAGTGTATACACGTTTTTATTCTGCCCAAAAGACCTACTTAAAAGCTTACTTACATAAACAAATAGGGTCTATCTGCTCATATATTTGCATATATAGTTTTTGAGGTATTTCATAACTATGAAAAATCTTTATTCTATATATGGCTAATAAGCCGCCATTAAAAGTTCAATCTATTTTTATTTTTAATCTAATACATGAAAATGAAAAATCTAATTCTATTTTATCTGCTCTTTTTGAGTGCATCCGTTACGATAGCTCAGGAAATAACTCCTTTCAAGAATGGCGACAGGGTTGTTTTTCTAGGTAATAGTATTACTGATGGAGGTCATTATCATTCATATATATGGCTTTATTATATGACACGCTTTCCTGAAATGAGATTAACTATTATGAATGCAGGAATAGGAGGGGATCAGGCTATAGACATGGTTCGGAGACTCGATGGAGACGTATTCAGTAAAAGACCAACCGTTCTCATTACAACTTTTGGTATGAATGATTCGGGATATCTTGAATACAATGGTGACCAGCCTGAAAAATTTGCAGATGAGAAAGTAAAAGCATCTTATGATGCTTATAAACAGATGGAGGCGAGATACAAGAATCTTGTTAATACTAAAATTGTATTGATGGGTAGCTCTCCTTACGATGAAACTGCAAAAATAGAAGGAAATACACCTTTTCGGAATAAAAATAAAGCGATGCTTCGAATTGTTGATTTTCAAAGAGAATCGGCAAAGGCTAATGGCTGGCAGTTTTTTGATCTTAATCAACCAATGACCGCACTTAATAGTCAGTTTCAGCAAAAAGATCCAACATTCACCCTTTGTGGAAAAGACCGTATTCATCCTGATAATGATGGACATATGGTTATGGCTTATCTGATATTGAAAGCTCAGGGATTTGCAGGTAAGGAAGTGGCTGAAATAAGTATAGATGCTTCCAATACTTCTATAATTTCTTCTTCAAATTGTGAAATAACAGATATTAAAAAGACTTCTACAGGTTTAAGTTTCAATTACCTAGCAAAAGCTTTACCATATCCTATGGACACGATTGCTCGGGGATGGGAACAGAAAAAGAGTCAGGCTGAAGCTATAAAAACAGTGCCTTTTATCGATGAGATGAATAAAGAGATGTTGACAGTGAAAGGGCTGAAGGGCAACTACTGTCTTCAGATAGACGGAGAAAATATAGGAACTTGGTCTTCTGCCGAATTTGCCAAAGGCATCAATCTGGCAACTCTTAATACACCACAGTATAAACAAGCGCTAAAGGTTATGTTTTTGAATGAAGAGCGATGGGAGATAGAAAAACGCTTCCGTGAATATGCGTGGGTACAATTCAATTTTTTCTTGCCAAAAGGTATAACAGATCCTAATACTGAGGAAGCTGTTAAAATTCTGGATGAAAATAAAAGCTCGAATGTCTGGATAAATATTAGGCGTGACCTGTATAGCAAAGCAAGATATCCTGAAGTAAGAAAGGTATGGCAAGATGAGATGGACTTGCTTCTATCTACTATATATAATATAAATACGCCTATTAAGAGAATAATAACCTTAGTGAAAGTTAAATAAGCGATTGTGTGATTATGTTGAAAACAGGCGTTGTTACTATCCTTGCAGTTTTTTCTTTTTATGGTAATCTTTTTTCGCAGCAGAAGGCATATTTTGTAGACGGCTATCATGGTGGAGTTTACGGGCATTATCCGGTTTGGGTTACTCAATTTATGGTCGATAAGCTTACCGAGCATCCCGACTGGCAGCTCGGACTCGAAATAGAACCTGAGACATGGGATACTGTAAAAGTAAAAGACCCCGTAGCCTATAATAATTTTAAAAATATTGCGACAGATAAAAGAGTCGAATTTACAAATCCGGCTTATGCTCAACCTTATTGTTACAATATATCAGGGGAAAGTATTATACGCCAGTTTGAATATGGTATAAAAAAGATACACCAACATTTTCCCGATGTTGCTTTCACTACTTATTCGGTAGAGGAACCTTGTTTCACAAGTAGCCTCCCTCAGATATTAAGATTGTTTGGTTTCAAATATGCAGTGTTGAAATGCCCTAATACCTGTTGGGGCGGATATACTGCCCCTTATGGAGGGCAGTTGGTGAACTGGATCGGTACTGATGGAACTGCTATACTCACAGTGCCTCGTTATGCCAGTGAAGAACTTGAAGATAATTCGACATGGCAGACCAAAGCATGGAATAATTCCGAAGCATATCTTGAGACTTCTTTCAATCAAGGCATAGAAAATCCAGTTGGGATGTGTTATCAGGATGCCGGATGGAAAAATGGTCCCTGGTTAGGCTATGGAGCAAATGTCAAAAATAAATCTATATATACTACTTGGAGAAATTATTTCGAGAATATTTCGGACAAAAAAACGAATAATAATTATTACTTCTCACAAGAAGATATACATGTAAATCTTATGTGGGGCAGTCAGGTGCTACAGAAAATTGCTCAAGAAGTTCGTGTTTCGGAGAATAAAATAATAATGGCTGAGAAAATGGCAGCTATGGCAAATCTTGATAATAAATATAATCCTGCTCAGGAGAGAATCGATGAAGCTTGGCGTACACTGATGATGGCACAGCATCATGATTCGTGGATAGTGCCTTACAACCGTCTGAAAAAAGATCGTACATGGGCTCAGGAAATCACTCTGTGGACAAATAATACGAATGAAATATCCGAAAAAGTGATTGACGAAGCTGTCGATTCTTACAATACAAGTATTAGTCGGAATACTGAAAATAGGGCATATATCAGAGTATATAATACTCTAGGTGTAAAACGTACTGAGCTCGTTAAAGCGCTAATTCCTTCTAATAAGGAAGGGGAAGTTGTGGTATATAATTCAAAAAATGAACTATTATCATCTTATTCTCAACAGATAGGAGATTCCTCTTACATATCCTTTCAGGCAGAAGTTCCGGCTTTCGGTTATGCTACATTTCTTGTTTCGCATAAAAAGGTTGTGATCAATAAGAAAACTTCTGTACACGTTGATACCGATGGAAATTATATCCTCGAAAGCAATATGTATAGGATAACTCTAAATCCTTCCAAAGGAGGTACAATCAAAAGCCTTATAGCAAAAATGGAAGATAGTAAAGAATATGTAGATAAAGATAACGAATTCAATTTTGGGGAACTCAGAGGACATTTCTATGACGAAAATAAATTTTATTCGACAACCGATGCTCGGGCAAAAATAACAGTATTAGAGGATAATTTCCTTCGCACAAGCGTCAAAATAGAAGGCGAAATAGCCTCACATCCTTTTGTTCAGATAATAACATTAACCAACGGGCAAAAGCGTATAGACTTTGATCTGACCGTTAATTGGAAAAATAATGTTGGGATAGGGGAGTACAAGCAGGGACTAAATTGGCGAGATAACAGACGAGCTTTTACTGACGACAGATTTAAGTTGAATGTACTGTTTCCTGTAGCCCTGTCTTTTTCCACTCTATATAAAAATGCCCCATTTGATGTATGTGAAAGTAAACTCGAAAATACTTTTTTCAATACATGGGACGGAATTAAACATAACATTATACTGAATTGGGTAGACCTTGTACAAAAAGATCAGAAATATGGATTTGCTATATTTTCTGACCATACCACTTCCTATTCACATGGAAAAGATTTTCCACTAGCACTCACAGCCCAATATTCGGGTATTGGTTTATGGGGACCCGATTATAAAATTACCCATCCTTTGAAGATGAAATATGCAATAGTTCCACACAGCGGAAAATGGGATCAAGCGAATATATCGATAGAAAATAATAAATGGAATGAACCTCTAATAACATCTTCTCATAAAAATATACCGTTGGCTGATAAATCATTTATAAATATAGACAAGTCCGGCTATGAAATAAGTGCTTTTAAAGTCAAGGATGACAATATTCTAATTCGTTTATTCAATGCAGAAGGAGACGGATCGATAAGAAGAATTGCATTCGGATTTCCGGTTGCTGATATAAAAGAAGTTGATTTAAACGGAAATGCTATTTCAAAAAAGGTAATAGATAAAAACAAAGTATCTATATCTATGCCTCGTTTCGGTCTAAAAACATTATTACTAAAGAAAGCAAACTAAATAATTAAAGAATATAACCACTTATTATGTATAGATCTATAATAGCCTCTATGGCCGGTTTGTGCCTGATAGTAGCAAGCTGTGCTTCAGATGTTAAACCCTTAGAAGATTTTGCCCCTTCCGATTATGTTAATCCTTTTATCGGTGCTAGTACCAGTGTCGGAGCAGCCGGAGTTTATCACGGCTTAGGAAAAACTTTTCCGGGAGCAACTACTCCTTATGGTATGGTTCAGGTCAGTCCGAATACAATTACCGGAGGAGACAACAGCCCCGGCTACAGTTACGAACACAAAACTATCGAAGGGTTTGCATTTACTCAAATGAGTGGTGTGGGATGGTATGGCGATTTAGGCAATTTTCTAGTTATGCCTACTATCGGCACATTAAAGACGATAGCCGGTAAGGAAGATGGAAGCATCAGAGGATATCGTTCTTCGTACAATAAAGATACAGAAACTGCTGAAGCCGGTTATTATTCGGCACAGCTTACCGATTATAATATAAAAGTAGAAGCTACAGCAGCTCCTCATAGCGGAATGTTAAGGTTCACATTTCCTGCAAATAAGCAATCTAGGATACAAATTGATTTGGCTCGCAGAGTAGGAGGAACGTCTGTATACCAATATGTAAAAGTTCTGAACGATAGCACTATCCAAGGATGGATGAGATGTACTCCCGATGGTGGAGGTTGGGGCAATGGAGAAGGTAATGCTGACTATACTGTATACTTTCATGCTCAATTTAGTAAACCACTAAATAATTATGGTTTTTGGAGTGCAGATATTCCTGATAACTGGAAGAGAAAAAGAGAAGAGGTTATCAGTATTCCCTATCTGCAAAGAGTCTCTGAAGCTCCGATTATCAGAGATAAGAAAGAAATAGAGGGAAAACACCTTGGTTTTTTTACCGAATTTGAAACTCATAAAGGAGAAGAAGTTACATTGAAGGTAGGAATTTCCTTTGTAGACATAGATGGTGCAGAAAAAAATCTCAAAGCGGACATAGGAAATAAAAACTTCGATAATATTCGTGCTGAAGCAAAAAAACTATGGAATAATGAACTGAGCCGTATAAAGATAGAAGGAGGGACTAAAGACGAGAAAATAATATTCTATACCTCGCTTTATCATACAATGATAGATCCACGCATCTTTACAGATGTAGATGGGCGATATATAGGAGGAGATAAAAAGATTCATCAAGCATCAGCCTTCAAAAAACGCACAATCTTCAGCGGTTGGGACGTATTTCGCAGTCAATTTCCACTTCAAACAATTATTAACCCCGCACTGGTCAATGATCAGCTAAACTCATTGATCACACTGGCCGACGAGAGCGGACGAGAGTATTACGAACGTTGGGAAATAATGAATGCATATTCAGGTTGTATGATCGGTAATCCGGCGTTGTCTGTTTTAACCGATGCTTACATGAAGGGTATTCGCAATTATGATATCGACAAAGCATATAAATACGCGATCAATACTTCACAAAAATTTGGTAACGATAAATTAGGTTATACAGGGCCTCCTTTAGGTATTTCTCAAACATTGGAATATGCATATACCGATTGGTGTATCTCTCGTTTGGCAAAAGAGTTAGGAAAAACTGAGGATGAAAAGATATTTTATCAAAAAGGACAAGCTTATAGGAATATTTTTGATAAAGAGAAAGGTTGGTTTCGCCCTAGACTTGAAGATGGATCATGGGAAAAATGGCCCGAAAATGCCCGTAGCAAAGAATGGTATGGATGTGTGGAATCTAATTCATATCAGCAGGGATGGTTTGTTCCGCATGACGTGCCGGGAATGGTAGAACTAATGGGTGGACGTGATAAAGTAGTGGCAGATCTTACTAGCTTTTTTGAAAAGACACCTGATAATCTCTTGTGGAATGATTATTACAATCATGCCAATGAGCCTGTACATCATGTTCCTTTTCTTTTCAACCGTTTAGGAGCACCATGGCTTACTCAAAAGTGGGTGCGTCATATTTGCAGCAATGCCTATGCAAACAAAGTAGAGGGCATTGTAGGAAACGAAGATGTTGGTCAAATGTCTGCTTGGTATGTGCTTGCGGCATCAGGTATACACCCGGTATGTCCGGGAGATACCCGCTTCGAAATCAGCAGTCCGGTATTTGATAAAATAGAGATTAAGCTCGATCAGGAATACTTCAAAGGAGATAAGTTTACAATCGTAACTCATAATAACTCTCCTAAGAATGTATATATACAGAAAGCTGTGCTGAATGGAACAAATTATAATAAATGTTATATCGACTTTAAAGACATTGAGAATGGTGGATTATTGGAACTTTATATGGGTGATAAACCCAATGAGAAATGGGGCATGTAGATAAATTATAAACCTACTTAATTTAATATCTTATGTATATGAAAAACATTTTCTATTCATTATTTATAATAATGATACTGTATGGAAATTTTTCCTGTAGCGACACCAGTTTCCTCGACGAAACTGTGACCACAGACCTTGATTACAATAAGGTTTTCTCTGACAGTGCGCTGACCGAGGGCTTTCTGAACGAAATCTATCGTGATATAGGATTCGATACCAGAGGCAATCGTTTCAGTAAAAACAATTCTACTCTAGGTGGTCTTCAAACAGCATCTGACGAAGCCGAGTTCAGAACCTCGTCCGAGGTAACGGCCGATTTGCAGTTTGCCATGGGGACTGTCAATCCTGTGGTTATAACTGATGATGCTTGGCGTATACCTTATCAGAACATCAGAAGGGTAAACTTATTCTTCAAAGGGCTAGAGCAAGCTCCTTTGCAAAATAGCAGAAAGTTGCGCCTTAAGGCAGAGGCTCGTTTCTTACGTGCATGGTATTACCATATTCTGATGAAGCATTATGGGGGGGTACCTCTGATTGGCGATACGATTTATGCAGAGGGTGACAAACCTAAAGACATACGTGATACATACGATGCCTGTTTGAAGTATATCGTTGAAGAGTGTAAAACGGCAGAAAAAGATCTGAATGTGAAACCTTCAGGTACATATTATGGACGTGCAGGGGGAGGTGCTTGTAAGGCTTTGATTGCACGTATGAAGATGTATGCAGCCAGCCCTTTATTCAACGGAAACAGTGACCTTGTTGCCGGAACCAATGTCCCGGCAGAGCTTATCGGTTATCCCGAATATGATAAGGAGCGTTGGAAGGAAGCGATGGATGCAGCTTATAGTTTTTTAGCACTAGGTAGATATCAATTGTATGTACTGAATACAGATCCTAAAAATAATAATGCAGCCGATCCCGGACATGGATTTTATGCTCTGTTTATGTCATCGGATGCTGCATACCGACCGGGATCTCTTGTCGAATCTATTTTCGAAGATCGTAGCTTAGGACGTGTAGCAAGAGAAACTTGGTTTCAACCACCATCACGAGGTGCGGCAAATAGCGGATTTATATATCAAAATCTGGTTGATGCATTTCCGATGAAGAATGGAAAACCCATTACCGATCCTACATCTGGTTACGACCCAAATGATCCTTATAAGGGACGTGACCCACGTTTTTACAATACAGTAGTTCATGATCAGACTGTTCTCATGATTGGAAACGACGCTTATGCTCCGGTAAATACCTATCTTAATGTAGATGGATCGTCTTCGGGTAAAGATGCTGTACATCAAGGAACACCTACCGGATATTATATCAATAAAATGGTAAATAGACATCTGGCAGCAAACTCTGTTCATGGAGGTCCCGAAGAAACACCTCTTATGCGATTTGCCGAAATATATATGGATTATGCCGAAGCCATGAACGAATATAAGATGGCAAACAGTGGTGAATCTGATCTAGTTCCTGCAAGCGAAGAAACATATACAATTCTGAAAGATATCAGAGCCAGAGGAGGAATTGATGCCGGAGAAGATGGGATGTATGGGTTGAAACCAAATATGACTCGCTTAGAGATGCGTGAAGCTCTTAGGAATGAGAGACGTATAGAGTTTGCAATCGAGGGGATGCGGTTCTTTGATGTGCGACGTTGGAAAATTGCAGAACAAACAGACAATCAGATGATGACGGGTATGGAGGTACAATTGAAAGCAGGAGGAGGTAAGACCTATAAACGTTTTGATGTAAGGCAACGCTCTTTCAGAAAGGCAATGTATTTCTGGCCGATACCATATTCGGAAACATCCAAATCTCCGAACTTGATACAGAATCCTAATTATTAGTAAAGAATACACTTTATTCTAATTCCGTAAACAAAGATTTATCATGAAAAAACTAGCTATAAAAAAGTATTTTATACTTTTTATTATGGTACAACTATTCATTTCCTGCGATAAGTTCAAAGACTCTACCGATTATACAGGGGATGAACCAGTTAAAGAAATTGCAGGCACTTGGTACATAACCAAGGCAACAAGAAATGGTTTGGACATAACCAAAATTATGGATTTCAGTAACTTTAGAATCAATCTAAAGGATGACAATACCTATACCATAGATAATTACCTTCCTTTCTTGGTGCGCCAAGGAGGTACTTGGGATGTAAATGATCCTCAATATCCTACAAAATTAATATTCAAGGAAGAAGCTTCAGCAGAATCGAATACCTCTGCATTCGAATATCAGACTGTAGGTGGAGAACGACAGATAACCCTTTCTTTCTCTCCGGGCTGCTACAGTAATATTTATTCTTATGTTCTTAAAAAAGTGCCTAATAATTAAAATTGAAAGCCATGAAACTAAAATTGAAGAACAGAATATTGATATATAAAATACTCGGCTGCCTGTTGGTTCTTGTTATATTTATTTCTTGTGGTATAGCATGGTATGAAAACCACGGAGATGTATTTAAGGATGAATATCAGGACAATAATTCGCCGATTATCTATAAAACAAATTCAGTGAAAGCTGGCGAATATGCCGAATATATCATGTATGTAAAATGTGCATCAAATTATGATAATGAAACTCATCGGCTAATTGTAGCTCTTAATGTGCCAAAAGCATGGACAGAAGCTAAGTCTGCAATATTGACATGGGAAAATAATGAAGATTTGGGCACCGAATATAAAATGTCACCAATACCCGAAGGTACTTCTCCGAAAAGCCAACCCGGTCTGACTTGGAGTCAAGCGCTTCTTAATGCTGTGGGGGGACGTAATCCGAATATTTTGGATGATACCCAATGGGTTGCATTTCAGGCTGATGATCCGTGGACAATTTTCAATGGATCAAATGCATACACCTTATTTGTAAAAGTAAGGATAAAAATAAAGACAGGATCTGACAATTTAAGAGCTAAAATAGGATTCTTTGTCAATTATGACGGAGACGGTATGGGAACAGATGAAGATCGTTGGAAGGTAATGTGGGGAGACTGCTTTGACGTAACCGACGGAGAAGGTGCTGAACCTATCGATTTTTGCCAATATCATTTTTATCAGGCAACGCCGGGTAATGCTACTCAAAACGATATTTTAACATTCAAGTATATCGGTGATTATTATAATAACCCTCTGATAGATGAAACAGATATATACCTCAATGCCAAAGCATATACAGCAGAAGGGAATATGTACACTGTGGATGAGATTTCCGATAAAACAAAATTGGTAAAAGACTCTCAATGGGGAGTTATGTGGAGCAGGACAGTATGGCCCGAAGGGTATTTTAGTGTTCTGTCCAACGAGACAATTACGCGTATCGAATACTATTTCACAAACAAAGATGGAAGCCTCTATGTGTCCAAATATGATGACAAGGTGGCGGGAGCTATGGAGCCGGGTTATGAGGAAGAGTTGGTACGTCCCAGAAGGCCGATAGAGCCATTCATATACTACTTTGTTTGCAAGTGAGATTAATGTATAAAATTAAAAACAAGAATTTATGTATAATTCAATATATAAAAAAGTAAGCAGGAGTTGCTTTCTGCTTATGGTAGTATTGTTGTTTTGCGGATATGAGGCTGTTTATGCCCAAGAGCCTGTGGCAGCGAATACCGGTACTTCAGGTTTTTCGGGCGTCGTAGTAGATTTATATGGGAAACCTGTGTCAGGCGTAGAAGTATCAGTTAAATCTAGTGTTGGAAAGGCAACTAGCGATGAAACCGGAACATTCACTATCAATGCCGGTACAGGTACTACGCTTATCCTTACACATCCGGCTTATCTGGTGAAAGAAATTAAAATTTCTAAGGATATGCCAAAAGATAAGGTACTAAAAATAGGCATGGAAGAAAAGAAATTGAAAAATCCTGAAAATTTGGATATTCCTTACGGAAAGACAGTTTCTAAACAAAGTTATCTGGGTGCAGCTTCTACTATATATACAGATGAGATAACACCTACATTATCCGCTAATATTTTAGGGGCATTAGCCGGAAGGCTTCCGGGATTGTATGTTTCTCAAACCAGAGGATATCGGAATACGTTTACCGATCCGAGTGTAATAACAAACAATTTCATAGGAGCTTTGGCTGATGATTCCAAAGTCGGATACAATGATAATACACAATACAGTTTTATTATGCGAGGAGCAAATTCTCCAGTTGTCATAGTAGATGGATTTCAGAGCGAATTATTTAATCTCGATATGGAGAGTGTCGAATCAGTATCTATACAGAAAGATGCTTTATCATCTATGTTTTTAGGAGGACGAAGTTCGCGTGGAGTATTATATGTGACAACGAAGAAACCAGTGGGTGATGGGTTTAAAATTTCATTTACGGGCAGATATGGTGTTCAGGAGCCGATAAAAACACTAAAACCCCTTCCATCTTACCAATGGGCATATCTGTTGAACGAAGCCCTTGTGAATGATGGAAAGAAAGGGCTTTACTTGGCAAGTGATATAGAATCTTTCCGTAATGGAAGCAATCCAACAGCATATCCAAACGTAAATTGGAACGACCAGATATTAAAGAGTAGTTCGAATATACAATCCTATAATCTGAATGCTACCGGAGGAAATAAAACAGCTCAGTATTTTGTCAGCTTAGGGTATTTTGGTGAGGATGGGTTACTTCGTGAAGATTCTAAAAACAGTTACAATACCAATCTTTCGTACGAACGTTATATGGTGACTTCCAAAATCAATGTGAATGTCTTGAATAACCTGAAAATGAGTGCTACCATAATAGGGCGTATAGAAGAAGGAAATCAGCCCGGAGCCGGATTGAGCAGCATAATGAATGATGTATACAGTCTTCCCGGTGGAGTTTACCCGATCTATAACCCGAACGGATCTTATGGCGGTAACAATAACTATCAGAATAATCTGATGACGAAAACCATAAGTTCAGGTTATATAAAAGATATGATGCGTGACGGATATGGTAATATTGTCATTGATCACGATATGTCTTGGCTTGCTGAAGGCTTATCGGCTACAGCCGTTGGAAATGTTTCTTCTCAAAGCCGTAGTGCTTTGTTTCGTAACAAGCAAGAACCGGTTTATCAATATATTCCATATTCCGACGGATCTGGAGGTGATTATGAACGTTTTGGTTCTATTGCAACTCAGAAAAATGACTTTGTAGGAGTATCTAATTTTCAACATTTTTTCGGTCAGGTTGCTCTCAATTATAAAAAGAAGATAAATACAGTGCACTCTATAGAGGGTAATGTATCAGCCGATATAAAACAAGTATTGGATAATTATCAATTACCCGAAGTACCTGCTAATATCAATGGTGAATTTAAATATAATTATGGAGATAAATATTTTGCTCAGGCAGCAATATCACAGAGTTACCTCAACAGGTATGCACCGGGTAAAAGATGGGGTACTTTCTATGCCTTTGGCCTAGGCTGGGATATTAGCAAGGAAACATTTATGGAATCTGTTGAATGGGTTAATAAACTAAAGCTACGTGGAGTATTCGGTGAAACCGGAAACAGTATAGGCCGTAGTAATTATTATACATGGAGGCAACAATATGACACTGACATAAATGCAGTAGCAAGTGCTTCTTATCCTCAAGGATCGAGCTATACTTCATGGTATTCAGATCCGGCACTTGGGCTTATCGAAACCAATAATAGTTTGGCTAATCCGAATCTGACATGGGAAAGAGCCTATAAATTGAATCTGGGACTGGATGCCAGCTTGTTTAATAACAAATTGCAGATTACGGGTGACTTTTATAGTGATAAGTATTTTGATTTATTGATGACCAGAGGAAAAAGTATTGAGCTGATAGGTTTGAACTATCCTAGCGAAAATATAGGAAAAGTCCGTTATCAGGGTGTCGATTTGTCTGTAACTTATCAGAATAACATCGGTGACTTCAATTATTATGTCACCGGAAATTGGAGTATTACTCAGTCCAAGATCCTATTTATGGACGAACAAAATGTTCCTTACGATTATATGCGCAGAACAGGCAATTCAGTGGGTACACGTTACGGACTTATTTCCGAGGGCTTTTTCCAAACACGTGAGGAAGTAGCGAATAGCCCTGTCATATCGGGGTATAAGATCGTTCCCGGCGACTTGAAATATAAAGACATGAATGGAGACGGAGAAATCAATGAATATGATCAGACTGTGATTGGCGGTAATAAACCTTTATCTTTTTTCGGATTGAATCTGGGATTCGAATATAAAGGATTTGAACTATCGGCTTTGTTTCAAGGTGCTTATAATCGCGAGATATATTTCCCGGACGCAGGATGGGAATATGCTACAGGCTTCATTGCTTGGGGTAATACTTATAGTCAGGCATATGAGCATACTCTGAGACGCTGGACTCCCGAAACGGCAGAAACAGCTCTTTTCCCAAGACTTTCTACCAGCCCTAATTATAATGTAGCTCCAAGTGGTATGAGTAATTCATTCTGGCTGAAGTCGGGAAATTATATACGATTAAAAAATCTGAATGTAGCCTACACTTTTCCTGATTCATTTTCGAGAAACTATCTGGGGGGAGTAAAAGTCAAAATCTTTGTCAGTGGACAAAATCTATGGACAAAATCGGCTTTCGGGTTGGTTGATCCTGAAGTTATCGACTTTAGAAGCTACCCTGCATTACGTGGCTTCAATACAGGAATTAATATTAAATTCTAATATTTTCTAAAAATGAAAGACATGAATATACGGATCAAAAACAAATTATATATTGTGCTGATAGGTCTATCGCTCACATTGTGGTCATGTAACGATTATGAGGATGTTCCTGTGGAAAAACTCACTCTCGAATATGTATTTTCTTCTACAGACTCATTGGGAGTAAATGCGAAGAAATATTTGAATGACGTTTATAGTGTTTTACGATATGGGCATAATGCCATCGAGGGAGACTATCTTGATGCTGCATCCGATGATGCTATTACGTCATCTTTTTCCGAAAATCAGATATACCAGTTGCAAATAGGGCGTTACTCGGCTTTTACTCGTCTTGCTGATATGGGATGGGCTAACTATTACAGAGGTATTCGTCGGGCAAATACATTTATCAACAATATAGATGTGGTACCTTTCCTACAAACATATAATAACCATGTAGCAACAAATGTACCATTAAACAGAGCCCTAAAGGCAGAAGCACGTTTTCTAAAAGCTTATTATTATTTCGAACTAGTAAAACGCTATGGAGGTGTGCCTTTGGTTGGTGATATACCATACGAATTGGGCGAACCGATGGAGTTGCCGAGAAATACGTTTGATGAGTGCATCGAATATATTGTAAGCGAACTTGATAATGTTAAGGATAGTTTACGTTCAGTTCCTATTGCCAATATTGGAGCCGATGGTCATGTGGTAACGGCAGGAGCAGCTATGGCTCTCAAGGCAAGGGTACTGTTGTATGCGGCTAGTCCATTATTTAACGAAGCTCCGGTTCAGGCTGCTAATCCATACGTAGGTTATGATACATATGATCCGGCTCGTTGGGCTAGAGCTGCGGAGGCTGCAGAAGATTTTATCAACGATTGGGGGCCTTCAGGACGTTATGGCGGATATGGGTTGATGGATAATTTCAAAGATGTGTTCCTTAATTATTACGGACCGGTAACAAACGAAGTCATCTTCCATGTGCAAGGAGCCCTTGATAAGCGAGATGTGGAGCAGAATAATGGACCTGTAGGATTTTCAAGCAATGCTAAAGGAAACGGTCGTACCAGTCCTACTCAAAATCTGGTGGACGCTTTCCCTATGAAAGATGGGAAACCAATAGGACAAAGTACTAAATACGTTTATTCTGAGCAGTGGATGTATGACAATCGTGATCCTCGCCTCGATTATACTGTGTTGCATAATGGCTCTCAGTGGCTGAGTACAACATTGCATACATATATCGGAGGGCGAAGCAATCCGACCGGATCAACCGATGCTACAACCAAAACGAGTTATTACCTGCGTAAATTTATGGGAAATTATGAGGATAAAACAGAATATACAGGGCTTCTTCGCAACTGGGTATTATTCCGTTATGCCGAAATACTTCTCAATTATGCCGAAGCAAAGAATGAATATGACCTTGCATCTTCAAAAACTACAGTTGATGCCAAAGTAATCGAATACATAAGGAGTATAAGAAAAAGAGCCGGTATTGATGGCGATGATGGTACTTATGGTATATCCGACAATGTAACTTGTTTGGAGATGAGAGAAATTATTCGTAACGAAAGAAGAATTGAAATGGCATTTGAAGAACACCGCTTTTATGATATTCGCCGTTGGAAAATAGCTGAAGATATATTTAATCAACCACTCAAAGGATTGGCCTTGGTGATGAAGGCAGGAAATATACTGACAGAACATATTAATGTTCTTGATGCTAAATTCGATCCTAAAAGGTATTTATATCCGATACCATATAGCGAAGTAAACAAAAACAGTAATATGGTTCAAAACCCGGGCTGGTAACAAAGCCGTGTTTATCAATTCTTAATACATAAATTGATATGAAAAGACTGACTTTATTATTTATAAGTATACAAATCTTTGCTTTTGCTTTTGGTCAACAACAGTTCCAATTGAAAGGTAAAGTATCATCAACAGACGGGGAGCTTTTGACAGGTGTTAGTGTTACTGTTGATGGAACAACAAATGGTACGATGACCGATGTAGACGGTAATTATATATTAACCGTGAAATCAGGTGATCAGGTATCGTTCTCTTTTATCGGATTCGCAAAAAGAGTAGTTAAGATAACGAATCAAAAGGTCGTTGATATCGTACTCGAATCAGATCAGAAAACTTTGGACGAAGTAGTGGTAGTTGGTTATGGTAAAGTAAAGAAAATTACGCTCACCGGATCGGTAAGTGCCGTGTCGGCTGACGAAATACGTGCCGTGCCAACATCGAGTGTGCAAAATGCTTTGACCGGTAAATTACCCGGCTTCTTTTCGCAGCAACGTTCCGGACAGCCGGGGAAAGATGCTTCTGACTTTTTTATCCGTGGAGCCAGCTCATTAAACTCGGATGGAAATCGTCCGTTGATTATTGTGGATGATGTACAATATACTTACGATCAGCTACAACAGATCAATGTAAATGAGATAGAGAGTATTTCTGTTCTGAAAGATGCTTCTACTACAGCTATTTACGGTATCAAAGGAGCCAATGGCGTTTTGGTTGTCAAAACCCGTCGGGGTGAAGAAGGACGTCCGCATATAAATGTACGAGCAGAGGGTGGATTAACCATGCCTATTCGTAAACCTAAATTCTTGAACGCATATCAGGCAGCATCATTGACGAATGAAGCTTTCGAAAACGATGGGCTTGGAAACAGTAAGCCTTTTACAGATGCCGATCTTGAACACTTCAGATTGGGAGACGATCCATACGGGCATCCGGATGTAGATTGGTATAAAACAATATTCAAAGATGTTGCAACACAGCAAAATGTGAATATGGATATTTCGGGAGGTTCAAAAAGGTTACGATACTTTGTTACAGGAGGTTTCTTTTCTCAAAACGGTTTAACCCGTAATTTCAAAGATCCGAAAGAAGAAGTGAACACCGATTATTTTTATCGCAGGTTTAACTTTCGTAGCAATCTTGACTTCGATGTTACTTCTACGACAAAAGTGCGGTTAGATATGTCATCACGGTTTATGAATATTAATGAACCGAATAGTCTGAACGCGGTGGGTGAAATCTATAATTTCCGCAAAATGACTCCGTTCTCAGCTCCTTTTATGAATCCGAATGGAACATATGCTTATCATAATTACTTCTTGACCGACAGTAAAGATCCTACATTGAATGCACGTCTGGCAAATGAAGGTTATACTCGGACTAGGCGCTTCGACTCAAATATACTGTTTGATATTTCACAAGATCTGAGTTTCATAACTAAAGGACTTTCTACAATGGCTCGCGTGGCATATTCGAGTATAGATGAGAACTACAGGGCTATGAGGAGAGATAGTAAGATGTATCCTACTTACCACTATAACAGTGCGACAGATACTTATACGATCAATCCGACAGCCAATTCGTATGCTTATGAAAATTATATACTCAATGCCGGAACAAACAAAGCCATTAGAAATTTGAATATACAGGCCTTTGTTAATTACGAACGTACCTTTAACGAAGATCATACAATTAAAGGGATGATATTATACAATAGGGAAAGTAGTACTACAGACAAAAATGGACTTGCTAGTGCCGAAGTGCCTGCAAAGTTTCAGGGATATACAGGACAGATCAACTATAATTATAAGAACCGGTATATGTTTGACTTTAATACGGCTTACAACGGAACTGACCGTTTTGGTCAAAACAATCGTTTCGGCTTCTTCCCTGCTGTTGCTTTGGGGTGGAATATTGGAGAAGAACCTTTTTTCCAGAAAAGATTTAACGATAAAATTGATATGTTGAAGATAAGAACTTCTTACGGACTTGTGGGATCTGATATAACACCCGGTAACCGTTATTTATACAAGCAAGTATATGAGCCGGGATATGGTTATTCCTTTGGAGAAACTCCGGTTGGAGTGGCATCATACAGAGAAGGTTCTTTAGGAAATGAATATGTAACATGGGAAAAAGCTCGTAAATTTGACGTAGGTATAGATGCCAGTATGTTCCGTAACAAATTATCATTTACAATAGATTATTTTTATGATTACCGTTACGACCAGTTAGTAGAAAGAAGCGACGTTTCGTTGCTGCTGGGTATAGGTTTGCCTCGTACAAATGTAGGAGAAACGACAAATCACGGTTTTGATGGACAAATCTCATACAATGATAAGTTTGGCGATTTTAATTTCTCTACCAACTTTGTATTCTCTTATGCGAAGAATAAGGTAAAATATAAAGCTGAGGCTCAGCAGAGATATTCATGGCTGTCGGAGACCGGTAAGCCTATTGGGCAACCATTCGGCTATACATGGGTAGGATATTATACACCGAGCGATATCTCAGAAATCAATGCAGGCAATCCGAATAAGATCCCTGTACCGAATATCCCTGTATCGGCCGGAGACCTTAAATATGCAGACTTGAATGATGATGGTATCATCGACGACTTTGACAAGGGAGCTATTGGCAAGCCTAACTTACCTACTACTACATTGGGTTGGACTATAGGCGGATCATACAAAGGATTCTCTATCAGTCTATTGTTTCAAGGATCATTCGATTACAGTTTCAGCGTAGTAGGAACAGGTATTGAATCTTTCAAGAGCCAGTTTCAGCCAATCCACGAGAAACGTTGGACTGCCGAAAAATATGAGAACGGAGGAGATATCCAATTCCCTCGTTTAACAACCAATCTTTCTACTATTAGTAGTAGTGAGGCGTATATGTCTAATTTCTGGTTGGTAAATGCATGGTATATTCGTCTCAAAACAATCGATTTAGGTTATGAATTACCAAAAAGTGTATTGCCTAAAGGAATACAAAGCACACGCTTTTATGTGAATGCGTATAATATGTTCACTAAAACAAATTATGATAAATATCAGCAAGACCCCGAAATACAAACAAACTCGGCCGGTGATGCTTATATGAATCAACGTGTTATCAATTTTGGTGTTTTGATGTCCTTTTAGGGATGGGTATCAAAAGAATAGCTTTTAGTATAAGCCGGGCTAAATAGTATTTTGATACTATAAGAAGCGAAGTTCTTGTCTCTCTTATTAATGGTTGGGAGTAGGCTAAAAAGAATCTTCGCTTCTCTCGGCGCTAAAAGGTAAATATTCAGTCTTGATTCGTTTTACTTATAAATACAATATAATATGAAAGTACGGAAAGCCTTATTTATTGCCGCTGCGCTATTGCAAACAATATCTATAGGAGCGCAATTAAAAGATTTGGTACAGTATGTGAATACACTACAGGGAACCGATTCTCATTTCGGTCTTAGTTATGGCAATACATATGCCACCACTGCTATGCCTTATGCGATGCATACGTGGTCGGCGCAGACCGGGGCCAATGGAGAAGGATGGAAGTACCAGTATTCTGTAGATAAAATACGTGGATTCCAACAGGCGCATCAGTGTAGCCCGTGGGTAAGCGATTATGCGGTATATTCATTTATGCCGATGGAAGGTGCATTGGAGGTGAATCAGGAAAAAAGAGCCTCGAAGTTTAGCCATAGTAATGAAATAGCCAAACCTCACTATTACAAAGTTACGTTGGATAATGGTATTACTACCGAGATGGCGCCAACCACACGAGGTGTACACCTCCGATTCTCATTTCCCGGAAACGGTGATGCTTATCTTGTACTTGATGGTTATACCGATATGAGTGAGGTTAAGATAGATCCGCAAAAAAGACAGATAACCGGCTGGGTAAATAATCAACGTTTTGTAAATCATGCTGAGAATTTCCGTAGTTATTTTGTCGTTCAATTCGATAAGCCTTTCGAAGCTTATGGAACATGGGAAAATCAGAATGATAAGACATTTCCTGCGGAAATTTACCGCCAAGGAAAAGGATCAGGTGCATATCTAAAGTTCAAAAAAGGAGCAAAGGTGCAGGCGAAAGCAGCTTCGTCTTACATCAGTCGACAACAAGCTATACTTACATTAAATAGGGAATTAGGAAGCGATAAGAACCTTGAACAGACAAAAGCTCGAGGAGCAGAAACTTGGAACAAATTATTAAACAGAGTAATTGTTGAAGGAGGAACCGACGAACAGATCAAGACATTTTACTCCTGTCTTTTCCGTGCAAACCTTTTTTCACGCAAATTTTACGAGCGTAATGAAAATAATGAGCCATACTATTACAGCCCTTACGATGGCAAGATATACAACGGCTATATGTATACCGACAATGGATTTTGGGATACTTTCCGCACTCAGTTCCCTCTGACCAATATCCTTCATCCTACCATGCAGGGGCGGTATATGAATGCTTTGCTTGATGCTCAAGATCAATGTGGTTGGTTACCATCGTGGTCGCAACCGGGAGAAACAGGTGGTATGATCGGCAATCATGCAATCTCGCTTCTTGTTGATGCATGGGCAAAAGGCATTCGCACTTTTGATCCTGATCGTGCGCTAAAAGCTTATGCGCATGAGGCAATGAATAAAGGCCCATGGGGAGGAGCTAACGGTCGTATTTTTTGGAAAGAATATTTTCAGTTGGGATATGTGCCTTATCCGGAGTCGTCGGGATCTACAGCACAAACATTGGAATATGCCTATGATGACTGGTGTGGGTATGAATTGGCACGAATGACAGGAAATAAATTCTATATGGATGTTTTTGAAAGACAGATGTACAACTATCGGAATGTCTTTGATCCTACAGTTGGTTTTATGAGAGGTAAAGACAAAGATGGTAAGTGGCAAGAACCATTCGATCCTTTTGTTTGGGGTGGTCCTTACTGCGAAGGGAATGCATGGCATTATACTTGGTCTGTTTTTCACGATGTGCAGGGACTGATCGACTTGTTTGGCGGTGCAGAAAATATGGTCTCGAAAATGGATTCGGTATTTACTGTACCTAATATTATAAAACCCGGTACATACGGTGGCATTATCCACGAAATGAAAGAGATGGAACTTGCAGGCATGGGACAATATGCACAAGGTAATCAGCCTATTCAGCATATGATCTATATGTATTCGTATGCAGGACAACCTTGGAAAACCCAATACTGGGCTCGCCAAATTATGGATAGACTATATAATTCTACAGAAAAAGGTTATCCGGGTGATGAGGATCAAGGAGGTATGGCTTCGTGGTATGTACTGAGCGCCCTTGGTATCTATTCTGTTTGTCCGGGTACGGATGAATATGTATTGGGTAGTCCGCTATTCAAAAAAGCTACAATTACGATGGAAGACGGAAAGAAGTTTGTTATAGAAGCAAATAATAACAATAAGGATAATATATATATCCAATCCGTTAAGCTCAATGGCAATTCGTTAAATAAGAATTACATTACTTACAAAGATATCGTAAATGGAGGAACTATTGAATATAGAATGGGAAGCCAGCCGAATAAAGGAAGAGGAATTACAAAAGACGCTGCTCCATTTTCCCTGTCTACAAACTAAACAGATATAAATCCAAATAATGAATAGAAATACGATAATATTAATTTTTGCTTGTTTTTTTATATTCAGTCAGCTTTTAAATGCTCAGGAGACTAAAATATCTCTTAATAGCGATGCGAATATTATTAATTGGAAGATTAAAGCTGAAGCTGAGGTTCAGGATCGCAAGCAAATGATGGCATCGGATTATGATGTCTCGAGTTGGGTTTCAGCAGTTGTTCCCGGAACTGTTTTCGGTTCGTATGTGGAAGCCGGCTTGGAGAAAGATCCCAATTTCGGGGATAATATCTACAAGGTAGATAAACCAAAATATGATAGAAATTTCTGGTATCGAGGCGAATTTGATACGCCAGTTTTGTCGGAAGGAGAACATTTGTGGCTCAATTTTGAAGGCATAAATAGGAAAGGTGAAATTTTTCTGAATGGGCATCGATTAGGTTTTCTCGATGGTTTTATGAACAGGGGGAAATTTGATATTACGGACTATTTGAATAAGAATGGAAAAAATGTGTTGGCTGTATTGGCTCATTGGGTAGGCTTGCCTGTTCCTAATTATGCGAGTCCAACTTATATTTCCAGTGCCAGCTGGGATTGGATGCCTTACGTACCAGGATTGCTGAGTGGTATTACTGATGATGTATTTCTAACAAGTTCGGGAGCTGTTACTATCGTAGATCCTTGGATTAGAACTAAAGTTCCGGACAACGATAAGGCCTTTTTGAAATTGCAGATTGAATTAAGTAATCATACGACAACAGAATGTACAGGGCTGTTGAAAGGCGTTATTCAACCCGGAAATATTGAATTTTCGAAAGAAATAGTTCTTGGTGCAGGTCAACAGAAACCATTTATATTCGATGCTAAGGATTTTAAACAATTAGAAATTAATAACCCTAAATTATGGTGGCCCAATGGATATGGCGAACCAAACTTGTATACATGTGATTTGACATATAGCATAAACGGAAAAGAATCAGACAGTAAAAGGATAACGTTCGGAATTAAAGAATACAGCTATGAGAAAGTAGACGATGTTTTTCGTATAAAAATAAATGGAGAACCTCTCTATATAAAAGGCGGAAACTGGGGCATGAGCGAATACATGCTGCGTTGCCGGGGTGAAGAGTATGACCTGAAAGTAAAACTTCATCAGGAGATGAATTATAATATGATCCGTAACTGGATAGGATCGGTAACCGATGAAGAATTTTATGAGGCATGTGATAAGTACGGCATCATGGTCTGGGATGATTTCTGGTTAAACTCTCATCCCAATCTGCCGGATGATGTACAGGCGTTTAATAATAATGCAATAGAGAAAATCAAACGATTACGAAATCATCCTTCTATTGCCGTATGGTGTGGCGATAATGAAGGAACACCACTTCCTCCGCTGAATGAATGGTTAGCAGGAAATGTGAAATATTTTGATGGCGGTGATCGCTGGTATCAGCCTATTTCCAATAATGATGGATTATCCGGTAGCGGGCCATGGGCAAATGCTCATCCAAGCTGGTATTTTACTAAATATCCTATGATGTTTGGATTTAAAGGAAAAGCAAGCTGGGGTTTCCGTACAGAGATAGGTACGGCAGTCTTCACTACATTCGAAAGTTTTAAGAAATTTATCCCTAAAGAATCCTGGTGGCCTCGTAACGAAATGTGGGATTTGCATTTCTTTGGATCTAAAGCAGCTAATGCCGCTCCTGACAAGTATTTTAACACTGTAGCTGAAAATTACGGAATGCCTAAGGGGATAGAAGACTTTTGTCGTAAAGCCCAATTACTCAATATGGAATCCAATAAAGCGATGTACGAAGGATGGCAACATCATATGTGGAATGATGCTACAGGAATAATGACGTGGATGAGCCAATCTGCATATCCTTCTTTTGTCTGGCAAACCTATGACTATTACTACGATCTTACAGGAGCATATTGGGGCATAAAAAAAGCATGTGAGCCTATTCATATACAATGGAGCTATGCCGATAATTCAGTAAAGGTTATAAATGCAACATTGAGCGATAAGGATAACCTTACCGCAAAGGCTACTATCTATAATCTGGATGGTAAAGAGATGTCTAGATATACTCAAATAAAGAAAATAGATGCGAAAGCGAATCAGACTACACATTCTTTTTATATGGATTTCACGAATGATAATATGGCCTACAATAAAAATGTGGTTGCGTCCTCCGTTTCGCATGATGCCGGAGATGCAAGCGCTGTAGCTGATGGAAGTGATGGTAGCCGTTGGGCGAGTAATTATACAGATAATGAATGGATATATGTTGATTTCGGAGAACCAAAAGAAGTAGGAAATATTACATTGAAATGGGAGAATGCTCATGCAAAATCTTACAAAATTCAGGTATCAGACGATGCTGCTAATTGGAAAGATATATATGAAGACAATAATTCTAAAGGCGGAAATGAAGAGATTAAAATTAAACCTGTAGTGACCCGTTATGTAAAGGTAGCAGGATTAAAGCGTGCGACCGAATGGGGATATTCTCTTTACGAAATTGAATTGTATGGCAAGAAGAAAGTAAAAACAGATCTTTCTCCTGTTCATTTTCTCAAATTGCAATTGACAGATGATAATGGAAATATACTTTCCGATAATTTTTATTGGAGATCAAACGTTTTGGGAGACTATACGGCATTAAATAAATTAGGTAAAGCAAAATTGAATGTTGCTTCACACATAGAGACAAAAGGGAATAAAAAGGTTATAAAAGCTACTATAAAAAATACAGGCTCATCTGTTGCTTTTGCTATACATGTGCAACCGTACAGAACTTCTGACGGCGAACGTATTTTGCCTATTATAATGAATGATAATTATTTTACCCTCAGACAAGGGGAAAGTAAGAATTTAGAAATAGAATTTGGAGCCTCACTTTTACCTGAAAATGTCTATAAACTGGAAGTAATTCCATATAATAATAAATAAACTGTATGAAAAATAGACTGTTGCTCTTATCCTTCTTTCTTATTATACCCTTTATTGTAAACTCTCAAACGACAGGAATAGATTATGCAAGTAGGGTGAACACCCTTATCGGAAACAAAGGTGTGGGGTTGGCATCCGGATATATGTATCCCGGAGCAACTTCCCCTTTTGGAATGGTGCAATTTACCCCAACTTATTTTTCCAAGCAATCCGGTTTTGTTATTAATCAATTAAGCGGTGGTGGATGCGAACACATGGGAAATTTCCCTACTTTTCCGGTAAAAGGAAAGTTGCGAATGTCACCTGATGATATTATCAGCTATAGGATAAACCTATCAGAAGAGAAAGGATATGCCGGTTATTATCAAGCTAAGGTGCAGGATGATATTAAGGCCGAACTTACTGTGACCGAGAGAACAGGAATGGCTCGTTATGAATACCAGTCGAATGAAAGCTTTGGTACTATTATAATAGGGGCAGGAGTGGCTGCTACAAATACAGAAAACGCAACAGTTGTAATTACCGGTGCGAATACTTGCGAAGGATATGCCCAAGGAGGTACTTTTTGTGGATATCCAACACCTTATAAAGTTTACTTTGTAGCCGAATTTGATACGAATGCTATTGAGGTAGGAACATGGAAAGATGATAAAATAAGAGAGAAGTCTGTTTTTGCAGAAGGTAAGAACTCAGGAGTATTCTTCACTTTCGATGTGAGTAAGAATAAAGTGATACAATATAAAATAGGTGTTTCGTATGTATCGGTTGAGAATGCAAGAGAAAATCTAAGGACTGAGAATTCAGCATGGAATTTTGATGCCATTAAGAATCAGGCCGAAACAAAATGGAATAAATATTTGGGTAAGATAGAAGTTGAGGGTACAAACCCCGAGCGCATTACTCAGTTTTACACGCATCTATATAGAGCTCTTATTCATCCCAATGTATGTAGTGATGCAAATGGAGAATATATGGGTGCTGACTTTAAGGTACATAAAAGTAAATCGAAGCATTATACATCTTTTAGCAACTGGGATACATACCGTACTCAGATACAGTTGCTTGCTGTGCTCGATCCCGATGTGGCATCCGATGTTGTGATTTCTCACCAGTTGTTTGCCGAACAAACAGGTGGCGAAGGTTTTCCCCGTTGGGTGATGGCAAATGTGGAAACCGGTATCATGCAAGGTGACCCTAGTCCTATACTAATTTCGAATGCTTGGGCTTTTGGTGCAAGGAATTATAACCCGAAGCCTATTTTTAAAATAATGCAGCATGGAGCAGAGGTTTCGGGCTCTATGTCTCAGAAGGTAAAAGTGCGTCCCGGATTGAAACAGTATCTTGATAAAGGATACTATAATGCATCGGAGCAACTGGAGTATACTTCTGCTGATTTTGCTATAGCCCGGTTTGCTCTATATGCCTGTGGTGATGAGTTTGCCAGTTGGCGGTATTTCCATTTTGCCGGTTCGTGGAAAAATCTATATAATCCTGCAACAGGGTGGTTGCAATCACGTAATGCAGACGGTTCGTGGAAGTCATTAGGGGATGATTTCCGTGAGTCTACATATAAAAACTATTTTTGGATGGTCCCGTATGATCTTGGTGGACTCGTAGAGTTGATAGGAGGGAAAACGAATGCTGTAGCTCGTCTCGATGATTTGTTTAGACGATTGGATGCAGGCTATAATGATGATTGGTTTGCTTCGGGCAACGAACCGAGTTTTCATATTCCTTGGATATACAACTGGGCCGGACGCCCTGACAAAACCCAGAAAGTAGTAAACCGTATTTTGAATGAGCAATACTTCAATCAGATAGATGGACTTCCCGGTAATGATGATTTGGGAACGATGGGGGCATGGTATGTTTTTGCATGTATAGGATTGTATCCGGAAATCCCAGGTGTTGGGGGCTTTTCAATTAATACGCCGATTTTTAAATCGATAAAAGTACACCTCAGAAAAGGAGATTTATTGATAAAAGGTGGTTCAGAAAAAGATATTTATATTCGTTCTTTGAACTTCGATGGTAAACCTTATGATAATACATGGATAAATTGGGATGATATATCTAACGGAGGTACACTTGAATATTCTACTTCGGATAAGCCCAATTTGCAATGGGGGACTAAGGTAGACGCTCCTTCGTTTCCATAGAGATTTGAGTCGTATATAGCGAAAAATAAGGTGACAGAGACCTTCGTATTGACTAAATATGATTGTAACTTTATTTCTTTTTATTTATCTATATAGTGCAGATAATAAGAGTTTTATGCTTAAAGGAAATAACAGTTTAAATATATGCTTTAAATCTGTCACTTTTGTCACCTTTTGGGGGTTATATGTTTGATTATGATGTTGATGTGTGCTTTTGGATGGTGTCACTTTTTAAGCGTATGTAAATCTCATATTTTTGATTCATGCAAATAGAAAAATAATTAAAATATAAATCAATGAAAAACAGTATTTTTAAAGTAATTCTCTTTGTAGCAGTGATTACATTGATCTCTTGTAAAGAGAAAAAATTTTCGGAAAAGGTTGTGGCGTTTCCTGATTGGGCATGGACTGATTTTCAGCGTCCTGAAGGTATTAATCCGATTATCTCACCTGATAGTACAACCCGTTTTTATTGTCCGATAACAAAAGACTCTGTTGATTGGGAATCGAATGATACCTTCAATCCCGCAGCAACTATCTACGATGGTAAAATAGTAGTACTTTACCGTGCAGAAGATAAGTCGGGGCAGAGAATAGGTGGACGTACATCCCGCTTAGGATATGCTTGGTCAGAAGATGGGCTTCATTTTCAACGAAAGTCTACACCTGTATTCTACCCTGACAATGATAGCCAAAAAGAGCTAGAGTGGCCCGGTGGTTGTGAAGATCCGCGTTTGGCAATGACTGAAGATGGTATGTATGTTATGTTTTATACGCAATGGAATAGAAAACAAGCTCGTTTAGCGGTGGCTACTACCCGAGATTTACATACATGGGAGAAACATGGACCGGTATTTACAAAAGCTTATAATGGGAGATTTAAAGATGATTTTTCGAAATCAGCATCAATTGTTACCAAACTAGTAAGCGGAAAACAGGTGATTGCTAAAATTGATGGAAAATATTGGATGTACTGGGGCGAGAAATTTGTAAATGTAGCAACATCTGAAGACCTGATAAACTGGACTCCTTTATTAACTGAAAGCGGAGATTTTCTGAAAGTAATAGAGACTCGTAAAGGAAAGTTCGATAGCTCGCTTACCGAATGTGGTCCACCGGCTGTAATGACAGACAAGGGAATCTTATTGCTATATAATGGTAAGAATGCAACAGGGATTGAAGGTGATACCTTGTATACTGCAAATTCTTATTGCGCAGGGCAAGCTTTATTTGATTCGAAAGATCCCACTAAGCTACTCGGGCAACTGGATAAGCCTTTCTATACACCCCAAGCCGATTTTGAAAAAAGCGGACAATATCCTGCCGGAACGGTGTTTATTGAAGGGTTAGTGTTTTATGGTAAAAAATGGTATTTATACTATGGATGTGCCGATTCGCGCGTGGCTGTAGCTGTATATGATCCCGAAAAGGAAAAAGAATAAATATTTTAATCATGGGAAAATCATACTATCATATTTTTTTGATAATTATATCGATGCTTATACACCCGATCTGTAATGCCCGCTCTTTGATAGGTATTACAGACCTGAGGTGTGAGAATCTGATAAATCCGAATGCTATAGATAATGTAAATCCTCATTTTAGTTGGAAGATAGTATATTCCAAAGGACAAATGCAACAACGGTTTTACGAAATACAAGTAGCATCGGACAGTATTGCTCTTTTGAATAATAAAGCTAATTTGTGGAATCAGGGAAAAGTGCGTTCCTCCTCGTCGGTAATGGTCTCTTATAATGGACGTCCTTTATCATCAAGATTGTTATGCTATTGGCGGGTTCGTATATGGAATGATAAAGGTGAGGTTTCTGATTGGAGCGGTATTGCAGGGTTTGGAATCGGAATAGTGGGTAATGATAAAATGCAAGGCAGCTATATCGGCTTGCCTGTGGGTGTAGGAAACACACAAACCCCTTTGTTAAGGAAAAAGTTCAGAATTGAGAATACAGGGACTTCGTTTTTACATATCAATTCATTAGGCTATCACGAAGTATATATCAATGGAACGAAAGTAAGTGATGATGTCCTTTCTCCCGCAGTTTCGCAATTGAATAAAAGATCACTTATTGTAACATACGATGTAAGCAACTATTTGAAGAAAGGAGAAAACGAATTGGTTATCTGGCTTGGTAGCGGCTGGTATAAGAAGACAACATTCGGCACCGATCATGATGGCCCGCTTGTAAAGGCTCAGTTGGATATTTTATATAACAAAAACTGGAATACCATATTGACTACAAATTCTTCGTGGCTAGGTTCTCAGAGTGGATATATGGATACAGGTACATGGCAAGCCTTACAATTCAAAGGCGAACGTCTGGATCGTAAACTTATTCCGATTGATTTATCACCAAGTACGCTCAATCGTATGACATGGTCTAAGGTAGTAGAAGTCGATTTGCCAGGACACAAGGCTTCGCCCGAAATGACTCAGCCAAACAAAATACAAGAAATATTCATACCTAAAAATATAAAGCAGCTGGGTGATAGTACATGGCTTGTGGATATGGGAAAAGCTTTGAACGGTTGGTTTGAAATTCATTTTCCAAAATTACCTGAAGGGCATGAAATTCTACTCGAATATACTGATTTTTTGGATAAAGGTGGCAATTTTCTAGATCAGGGACAAAGTGATATTTATATCGCTGCCGGTGAGGGTAAAGAAGTGTTCAAAAATAAATTTAATCATCATGCTTTTCAGTATGTAAGAGTTTCGCATTTGAGGGAAAAACCTGTAAAAGAAGATATAAAGGCATGTCTTATACATACCGACTATCGAGACAGGTCATCTTTTGAATGCTCCGATCCCGACCTGAATGCGATTCATAATATGATTAAATACACGATGCGTTGCCTTACTTTCTCTGGTTATATGGTGGATTGTCCCCATTTAGAGCGAGCCGGATATGGCGGGGACGGTAATTCGTCGTTGGAGACACTTCAAACAATGTATGATGTATCGCCTCTGTTTATGAACTGGCTGCAAGCTTGGGATGACTCTATGCGCGAAGGTGGAAGTCTGCCCCATGTTGCCCCTAATCCCGGAGCGGGTGGAGGTGGCCCGTATTGGTGTGGATTTTTTATCGTTGCACCGTGGAGAATTTACGTCAACTATAATGATTCCAGACTAATAGAGCAATATTACCCTGCGATGAAGGAATGGTTGAAATATGTAGAAAAATATACAGTAGATGGTCTACTGAAGCGTTGGCCGGATACACCTTACCGCGATTGGTTTTTAGGCGATTGGCTAGCTCCGATAGGTGTCGATTCGGGGTCGGAATTATCTATAAATCTCGTGAACAATTGTTTTGTAAGTGATTGCTTCGGTATAATGGAAAAAATAGCCACAGTGCTGAATAAACGTGATGAAGCAAAAGATTTTGCTCAGCGAAAAGTCATTTTAGATCAGCTACTGCATAAAACGTTTTTTAATGCTGATAAGAACATGTACTCTACAGGTTCACAGCTCGATATGTCGTATCCAATGCTTGTAGGAGTAACGCCTTCGGACGTTTATGATAAAGTGAAAGATCAACTGTTCAGAGAAACAAAAGAGAAATACAATGATCATATAGCAGTAGGATTGGTGGGTGTTTCTATTCTGACCAGATGGGCTATAGAAAACAAATCGGCAGACTTTATGTATTCCATGTTGAAAAAGCGTGACTACCCGGGCTATCTGCATATGATAGATAATGGAGCTTCTACCACATGGGAATACTGGAGCGGTGAGAGAAGCCGTATTCATAATTGTTATAACGCTATAGGTTCTTGGTTCTATCAGGCATTGGGCGGTATTCGTACTGATGAGAAAAATCCGGGTTACAAGCATGTATATATTGAACCTCAGATTCCTGAAGGTGTTACGTGGGCAAAAACATCAGTAGACTCACCGTATGGAAAAGTATCGGTTGATTGGTGGCTGGAAGGTGCTGTGTTGAAAATAAATGTTGCACTTCCTGTAGGATGCAGCGCAACGGTTATCGTACCAGCTAATGCTCATAAGAGTAAAGTAAATGGGCGTGATTTGGATAAAACAAAATCTTCTATTGAGATTGGAAATGGCGTGTCTGAACTAACCTTTTCTTTGATTTAGATTACGAATAAATACTTGTTAAGTTATTGTATAAGAGTTTATTTTGCTGTAAATAAAATTGTTGAGTTCAGAAGAAAACCTCAGTATACTTTATTGAGCTATACTGAGGTTTTACTTATAAAGGGGCTTTTATCTAGTGATCATGATCATGGTCATCATCTTCTCCGTCGTGACTTAATACAATATTACGTGCAACATACGATTCGTTTCCAGCGGCGTCTGTACAATATACCATCAAGTGATAATTACCAGGGGTTGCATTTTCCGGTATGATTATTTCATGATGATGTATTTTTGCTGTTTTTTGTCCGGCTACACTCCATGTTTTCTGAAAAGCAAATGCGGTAGTACCATCTTCGGCTTTTAACGATTTTGTATGGTTATGACCATCGAAGTTGTTATGTATCTCTACTTTATAGGAAGATAACATTTCATTGTCGGATAATTCCATGTCGAAATGAATATCTGATCCAATCTTTAATACAGCACCTTCTGCCGGAGCAGTTAGATTGATCGCAGGTGGAGTTGTATCTCCATCGTTATCATTACTACAAGAAGTAAATGATATAGATGTTATTATACTAATAATTGATAGGAATAGAATTTTAATAATTGTTCTCATTTTAATTTACTTTTAAAAGGTATTTTAATTGATAATTGAAAGTTGCGACCCGGTTCTGGAATCTCAACTTTTCTGTAAAAACTTAAGTGGTTATAATATTTAGTATTCAATAGATTCCGAAGTGATAAACTGATATCTATCATTGTGTTATATATCGGTATATTTATATTTCCTCCGAGATTAATTAAATTGGTTCCTGATGTTGTACTTTCGTTCTTTGACACTCTATTTTGATTGGCAATGCTATACAATTCAGCATGTATTTGGAATTGATTCTTTTTCCATGTTATTGTATTTCGCATAGATGCCGGCGGCGAGAAACTTAAAGGAGTATTTTCATCAAGATTGTAAGTATATACGTACTCACCTGTGAAAGAATACTCCAGATGTGGAAGCAAGTTTATACTGAAAGATATCTCAGTTCCTGCAAAAATAGCTTCAGCACCAGTATATCGGTATATCTGTCCCGCATGAGGAAGTACAGACCATTCGCCTGTTGGTTTCAGAAAAATGTAATTGCTAAACCAGCTAAAGAATGGAGTGAAGGAAAAAGAAATGCTCTTGTTTTCATACAAGTAAGATGCATCCAGCTGCCATCCTCTTTCCGAATTAAGAGATGGATCTCCTTGTTCGTGCCTGAACGTACCATGATGTACTCCATTTGCTGCTAATTCGTTTGCCCCGGGAAGCCGAAAGCTATGTCCTATATTTGCTTTTATAAGATGATATATATTCGGATTCCATATAATACCGAGCGATCCCGAAAAGTCTCCAAAGTTGCGGTTTACAGCATAGCTACGCCACTTATATTGCTTTATCAGTTCGTTGTCATATCCCATTTCTTGCAGATATGTTTCTAGGTAAGGATCACTATATGCTGATATGTCTACATTTCCATGATCATAGCGAATACCTCCAGTAAAGCTAAGCTGCTGTGATGGCCGCCATGTAGCAATACCAAATACTCCACCTATAAATCTATTGTATCTGGGTAAGAGAAATGAATATCCAGATATACGATTTTGTTGATATTGAATATCAAGTCCGGCATTATATTCCCATGTGGCTGAAGCTATTGTTTTCAGCTTAATAGAAGAACTATATGTATCGAGAGTGAAAGCCAATTCTTTATCCGGATCTTTGTTGGGAGGTGCTTGTGTTCCATAATGAGTATGGAATTTACTCCACTCTTCCCTGTGATTCTTCTGATATCCAACGTCCCAATATCCAATGAGTTTATCCCATACATATTGCTGTCGTGATGTTATTTTCAAATGATTCACTTTGCTATATGGCAATTCAATATTACGGTCATCTCCATCGTCCTGTACACGGGATATGTCAGGTATACCATGTGCTCCCGGAAAAAATCCTGTTTTTTGGTAAGCATTACTTATCGAATAATTTGAATAATACTTTCTGCTACGGTATTCGGTATATGAACTTATATTACGCTCAATACCGGCTGTGTTTTTTAACTTTCGGTTGTATATTGGAATTTTCTGAGTAAGATAAACAATTGTATCTGTCGGTATGCGATAATCTCCAAAACGCTGTTCGGAATATCGCAACTTTGTATACCATGCATTTTTTTTCAGACCTAATAATACAGAACCGCCGGATGTTTCATTTACACTTTTGCCTAGTACCACAGCTTCACCAAAAATCTGATTGTCGAAGGGTGGGGGATCTTGTGTTATTTCCACTACGCCTCCCATTGCATCGCTTCCATAGAGGAGTGAGGATGGCCCTTTGCGGACAGTGACTCGTTCGATATTAAACGCATCAATTTCAAATCCGTGATCGCTGCCCCATTGTTGGCCTTCCTGTTTTATTCCGTTTTCGGTTACAGAAATACGATTGAATCCCATTCCTCGTATCATGGGTTTGGAAAATCCGGAGCCGATATCCATAGAACGCACTCCCGGTATATACTCAAGCGCTTGTATAAGATTGCCTGTAAAGTGATTTCTTAAAAAATCCTTTTCTACTACTTCTACCGACAGAGCCGAGTTAAGTTTACTTGATGTCTTATAAGATGTTGCAGTTATAGTAATACTTTCTAACTCTACCTGTTTGATAGAATCTGTTTCTTGACTATACAAGGGCAATACAAATACGAGCAAGAGCATAATCCGAATTATTCGGATATACATATAAGTATTTGTTTTTATTAAAATAATTTACGAATAAAGTTGGGATAGAATTATCCCGGAGGAAAATGTGTTTTTAATAGAGGGTGGTGCTCGTAGATAATTGAGTTGAGGTATAGAATTATATCCATTCTCCAGATATAAGTAGTATATCCGGTTAGTATATACTACTTGTATTGTATCTGAAATACAAAAACTAGCTTCAGTAAATAAAGATAAAGTCTGTTTACAAACCTGACATGTATTGCTATTATGTTGCGGTTTATGTTTATCGTTAGCATGTGAACAATGCTCTTCATCGCACTCATATTTATAAATATGAACACCCTTAACTATAAGCGGAGTTATGAATATAGCCGCTAATAGCCATGCCAAGATAATTTTATTTACTTTATATTGTCTCACACCGAATATGAATTTTGACTAGGAGATTGCAAAGATATAAATTTTATTTAAATGCAACATTGTTTCAATATTTATATTTTATCAATTTGTGTAATGCCTGATTTTGTGGTACTTTTGTTTAGCTATAAAGATTGATAATATGAATGCAATAGATTTACTCAGAAGTAAGGGTTTAAAGAAAACAGCTCAGCGAGTTATGCTGATTAATATCTTGCAAAAGAAGAGTATTTCTTTAACCGAGGGTGATATAAAGATGGAGATGGGAGATCTTTACGATCGCATAACTTTTTATCGCACAGTACAAACATTATTGGAGACTGAAATTATACATAAAATTACAGTTGATAACATAACAAAATATGTACTCAATGATGTTCATCTTTCAGGCAATAAAAAAGATCATGCTCATTTTTATTGTAAAAGTTGTCATTCTATAACTTGTCTCGATAATATATCTTTAAAAAAGTATAACTTACCGGAAGGATTTAAATCTGACGAATGTGAGATATTAATAAAAGGGAGTTGTAATAAATGTAGTGAGCCTCTATAATTAGGTTCTTTCTTGGTATCTTGATTTCTCCAATTTAACTGTTTTGAGTAGATTTTCTTTTAACCTTCTCCCATATTCCGCTATTACTTCTTTTCTTTAAATAAGAATATGCCTTTATGACATTTAAGTTCATAAAAAGAAAATAATATGGAATAAACAGCACCTTATTTTTTATCTCCTTTTTAGCAAGTGTGTATCCTACAAAACCTAATAAGTAGAAAATAACTTGTAATATTAATAATATAGCAGGCAATGTACATGTAGGGTAGGTTTGTATGCAAAGTAATACATTAAGAGGTAATAGAGCAAAAAGAGCCAAAGGTGTTATGGTCCATCTCAACACGCGATGGGATATGTACTGAAAACTTAAAACTCCATACTTGAATATATTAAGTAGAGGACGTAATCTCCAAACTGCTTGTAGTCCTCCTGCTGCAATTCTTACTTTTCTTTTTTCTTCTTCTATCATCGAATCGGAGCTATATTCCATTGCATATGCTTCGGAACAATACGCTATGCGATAACCTTTTTCTGCTGTTTTTAGAGACAAGACGAAATCATCAAGAATTGTATCATTTGGAATATATGCAAATAAATCACGTCTTATCGCAAATAACTCGCCCGCAGCACCAACTACAGAGTATAGGCGAGAGTCTAAACTTTTTAATACAGATTCGTAACGCCAATAAAAACCTTCGCCACTAGACGAAGCGTTATCTTTTGATTCTATGTTTACTCTTTTTTCTCCTGTAACACAACCTACTTTACTGTCTGCAAATAGCGATACTATTTCGTTTATACTTTGAGTGTTTAGTATAGCATTTGCATCTGTAAATATAACAATAGGAGTATCTATGTAAGACATGCTTCTGTTTATGGCAGCAGTTTTTCCTTCACGTTCAGGTTTATGCAAGACTCTTATATTAGGATACGACTTTAGCATTTCTACTGTACTGTCTGTACTGCCATCAGTAACCCAGACAACGTGGAGCTTTTCCTTTGGATAATCTAATGACTCTATATTGGCCATTTTTTCTACCACAACATTTTCTTCGTTATAAGCTGCAATCAGCAAGGTCACATCGAGTAACTCTACATCTTGCAATTTATTCTTGCTTTGTGGTTTAAAAATTTCTTTGATTTTAACTAGAAACCAAATTAAGATGCCATACCCTAAGTAAGTATAGAAGATGATGAATACAAATAGGCAGAATATAATAATTAAAATCATAGAAACACTAATTCAAATCGTTTATTTACAAGTTGAAATAACCTTTTCCATCTGATTCTTCCATGAAAGATTATTGATAGAATTGCGTATTTCTATAGCAGGTATTGCTTTTACTTTTTCATAAAATGCGATCACGTCAAGAATATTTATTGGAGATTCATCAGCACTTACTTTCATAATGTAAGGTTTTTCTTCAAAATCATCATCTACTTCGGAGTAGATAAACGGGATACCTCTTGCTGCGTATTCGCGGTTTTTTAGAGTCTTTATATTGGTGATTCCACTTCGATGACGTCCCAGGCTGGCAATTCCTATTGATGCCTGATTAAACAAGTTATCTAAGCTTTCTCCATATTGTGGCCCGTGAAAGGTGACATAGTTCTCCAATTTATTCTGGATTATATAATTTTTTAGCTTCGAAATTTCATGTTCATCTCCGTACCCTACAATTTCATACCGAACTTCTAGATCTTGTTTCACTTTATAATATTCGGTTAAACCTTTTAGTAAACGGTCGAATCCATGCCATACATGAATTTCAGCTACGCTTATCAGCGTTATTATATTCGGATTACTATTTGTAGGCTCCTTTATTTTTATAGCATCAAAGTCTATACCATTCGATATATTAATTGTTTTTGCTCCAAAGATATTTGTTTCGTTTGAGAATGTAACGATTCTGAATATATTGAGGGCTAGCTTGCGACGATATAGCTTATCTGTAAGTAACTGTAAGCGAATCGGCAAAGAACTATTGATGTATTCGTTGTCGTATGGATATGTTGGGATTTCGAGCAATGTTTTCACCCCTATTTTAGCCGCTTGCTTCACGAAAGAAATTAAAAATGGATTTGCATTGTGATATGATCTTATATAGATAAGATTTATATTGTTAGTTTCTATGTATTTTAATATTTTAGAATAGTCAATCCATTTTTTTATTTTGCCTTTAATCCCATGTTCAAAGTTTTCTAGCTCTTGATCATCTATCATTCGTCTTTGATGCCCATCATTGTCAATATGAATATAGCATAGATGTGTTTCTACATCAGATTGCTTCAAAGCACTAACCTGATAGTGTATCTTTTTACTTATGCCGTTATATGCCTCAAACCCATGGAAAATCAGGTATAATAGTTTCATCTCAATTTATTTTTTAATTTTCTATAAATATCGAATTCTTTTGTTAGCTGTATATAAAGGCCGTATATAAGTATAAATATTAAACTTTTGAACAAAGCACTTATAAATATGTTTGATATTGTTATTAACTGAGATATAAATAGTAGAATTGAAAATAGAATGATACTAAGAATTATTGGAGATATGAATTGTTTGACAAAATTAATAATACTTGTCTTTAAAGTATATCGGTACATGATATAGTAACATTGAATAAAATTCATAGTAAATGTAATTGTAATGCACCATGCAACTGCAATAAGCGAATTAAATATAAATATTCCGATTAATATACCTGAAACATTTAATATAGAAGATAACAGTCCACTTATGAATAATAATTTTGTAGCATTAGCTGCTTGAAAAATAGCACCGGATGTAGATAATATGATTTGTATTCCGACTGATAAGGATAGAATCTGAAATACAGGTATAGAGTTTATCCATTGATCCCCAAATACTATTAATACAGCCTCTCTTGCTGTGAACCAAAGTAGTATAGACAAAGGAAATCCAATGAAAGCTAAAAGGCGGACAACTTTGAGATAAGAGGATGATAACTTTTTAAGGTCATTCTGAAAGTCTGAAAAAATAGGATGCATAACAGGTGTTATGGCATAGGTTATATTTTGTAATGGTAACATCATTAGACGGTATGATTTTTCATAATATCCGAGCAAAGACATTCCCATATATTTCCCGATCAGTAATTTGTCAAGATTCCGACTAAAGTAATTTATTAGATTGAACAGAAACTGATAAGAGGAGTAAGAAAGTATAATCTTCAATGAAGAAATGTTAAATATAATCTTCATCTTTTGAGGATAACGTAATATATTAACAATAAATAGAGTTGCACTTGAAAAGATAGGGTTAATAAGTAAAGCATATAATCCAGCTCCATTTAAGGCTGCAATTATAGATATAAGTCCTCCTAGAAATTGGACTGTAAATGTTCGAAAAGCAATAAATTTAAATTCTTTATTTCTGTACAACAAAGCGCTTGGAACAATATTAACTGTAACAAAGAATAAATTTATAGACAATATCTGACATATATTGGTGAGATCGCTCATTTGATAATAAGACGCTATAGCCCATGATGAAAAAAAGAATCCTAGAGAAATAATTATCCCCAGCCAAACAGTGAAGGTGAAGATATCGGATAAATTTTCTTTAGTTAAGCTCTTATTCTGTATTATTGCAGGAGCTAATCCTAAATCGCTTAAAATACTGAAAAAAGTAATGATAACCATAGCTACAGCTATTACACCAAAGTCCTCAGGAGTAATAAGTCTGGCTAATACAGCGGAAACAATCAATGATACAATTATACCACTGTATTTAGATATTGCATTATATGTGACACCTGTAAAAAAATCTTTTTTTAACGACACTTGGATTAATTATTATTTTGTATATGATTTTAGTTTTATTAGCCAAGGAAAAAGAAGGACGAGCCATGACTTGACAGATATATATCTACGATAGCGAAGGAAGCAAATTTTAGCAATACTAAAGCGTTCGTTCAATCTAAATATATTGGACATATATATAGCAGGATCAAAAAAGAACCGAATAGTTTTATTTATTGTCTTTTTTATATTTTCATTTTGACTACATGCAAATTTTATAAGTTCATCTACTACTATAAAATAGCTCTTAACATTAAAGATAGTATACTGTTTAGTCATAATAGAATCAGGACGAAATCGTCTATGAAAGAATGCTTCCGGGATATACGCTACTCTTTGTGCCTGAGTGTACAGTTTTGCTGTAAATAGTTGATCTTCATGCATTATTCCTGGTAAGAAATTTAAGGATAAAGAAGCTATATAATTATGTTTTATAAATAGAAGACAAACAGAGGCACTGTAACCGCGGGTTTCGATTAATTCATTAATCTTTTGAATGCCAGTATCGATTTGTGTATCCGTCTTGCCTATTCTATTGTAGGAAATAGATAGGATTATGTCACCATAACTAAAGCTTTCAGCATCAAAAAAAACAAAATCTAAATCTTCAGATGTACATTTATTGTAGCATATTTCTAGTGTATTCTGACTTATCATATCGTCACTATCCATAAAGTAAATATATTCCCCCTTTGCCATATTTAGCCCTAAATTACGGGCTATGGATTGTCCTTGATTTTCTTGAGAAATTTTTTTTATTCGAGAATCAGTATTTGCTAATCTTTCTATTACTTTAAGGCTATTATCTGTTGATCCATCATTTACAACAATCACTTCTATCTCTGTCAAAGTTTGATTAAGTACAGAGTTAATAGCTTCTTCAACAAATAACTCTGTATTGTAAACAGGTATTATAACACTTACTTTTGGCTTATTCATTTAATTTATATATTCATTATAGAGAACTGTATATCTGGACTAAATTCTTAGCAGTCCATTCCCACGAAAACGAATTTACTCTCAATCTTCCGTATTCAACTAATTTTTGATACATTTCTTTATCATTTTCGATAAGTAGCAGCTTATTGGCAACATCTTGTTCGTTATACGGATCTGTATATAAAGCTCCCTCGCCAGCGACTTCGGGGATAGCTGATGTATTGGATACAATAACAGGGGTTCCACAGCCCATCGACTCAAGTATTGGTAGTCCAAAGCTTTCTCTCAAAGATGGGTAAATAAAAACAAATGCACCATTGTATATATATGGCAGATCTGAATTATTTATATACCCGGGACAGTGTACAAACGGTTTTATGTGCTCTAAGCTTTCCTTCTTTAGGATTTCTTCAATAATAGATTTATTAATATCCAAAATCAATAAAGGTCTTTTATAATCTGATTTCTCGAGATATAAAGCATATGCTTTTATTGTTCGCAACGTGTTTTTTTTAGGATCTGTGTTTCCGAAGAATAAAATATAGTTATCCTCTTCTATATATTTTTTTGTAACATTATGATAGTTTGGTATATAATGAAACCGCTTGTTGTATCCATTGTGAATAGTGACTACTTGAGATGGTGGTATATTTGTCTTTTTGCAAATATTTTCGCGTTCAAAATCTGATACAGTAATAATTTTCTTACTTTTCGATAAAATATGAGGTACAACAAGTTTTCTATATATCCGTCCTAGGTTTTGGTATAGAGATTTATTAGAACTTTGTTTCTTTTCTAAAAATATTATATCATGTAATGTTACTATCAACGGTACATTTACAAATAGGGGAGCGGTATTGCTTGTACAGTGTAGCACATCGGGTTTTACTTTAGATACAGCACGAGGTAGTCCTATTTGCTCCCATAATATATAGGACGGACATTTTACTTCTACTATATGAAAGTTTGAGGTTTTTTCTAAACACTTGTCAGGTCCCGGAGCCACGAATATATAATACTGATTAAACGCATCTTGTACCTGTAATTCTCGCAAAGCTTCTAGAATAACAATATCCATTCCGTGTTTCTTCTTTCGAAATATACGCTGTGCTTCAATTGCAATTTTCATTTACTATTCTCAATATCAATGTTCTGTATGTATAAATTTCTTTTTTGCGCCTTTTATTCGGAATAGATTGATAACCATCAAAATAAATAGCTTTGGCAATTTTCTGAGTATTTTTATCAAGCGCTCATTAACCATCTCATCCGGGATAGCAATGGCTAAAGATAAGCACATAAACATTAGCAATATCCACCATTTTATAGACCAAAATATATTAATTAATAAGAATAAAACTGCAAGAACGAATATCAATCCCAATAAAATCAACCGAGGAAGCATAGCCCATTGTATAAGTTTATTACATAAATCGATATTACCTGTTGTCAAAGCTTCTGAAATATATTTCATCCCTTTTACCAGATTTTCGTATTGAGAAGCCATCCATCTTCGTCGTTGATTGTAAAAGACTTGTTGATTCTGTACTTTCTGATCATAGGCAAATACATCTTCCAAATAATCTATATATATACCCTGTCGTAATAATTGTAGTTCCAATTCTTTGTCTTCTCCTACAGATGATATATTATTAATATTTTTTTTGAACCATTTGTATTCGAAGGCCATCCCTGAACCACTGAGTGCAGATGATAGCCCTAACCGTATATGTCCGCTTCTGAAAAAAGAATTGTTCATCTCTTCGCTTGCAGCATCCAAAATAGCCATATCTGTTTCTGGATCTTTTGCTATACGGTGAACCTGTAGGGCTCTTATACCAAAGGAAAATGCCTTATTTATTTCATTTAGGAAGTTGGGGCTTACTGTATTGTCCGCATCTATTATTACCACAGCATCATAATCATCTTTACTTAAATTATCAAGCGCAAAAATTAAAGCTTTTGCTTTTGTGCTATCTTTGTAATTAGCAATCAGTAGATCAACAGGTAACTGAGATAGTTCTTCATTTGTTTTATCTTTCAGCTGATCTGAGATAACAACAACATCGAAATGACTTTTAGGATAATCCTGAGTGAGGAAGGATTTTACGGATGATACTATAACCTTATCTTCTTTGTATGCCGGGAAAAGAATAACATATTTGAGTTTGTTTTCTGTTTCAGGGTAATGTATCTTTCTCTTTTTTAGCGAAGCTATTGCAAATACAAGAAGGTACAAAACAGGAAATAACATCAATGCAAATAATACTGAATCAACTATATTAACTACGTTCATAAAGTTTTTTTCATATTAGTAAAACTCATCATTCCTCTAATAGAAGCTCCAACCAGATCGAAGCGCCCGTTGAGTATATAGGTAAATATACCTTTAGGATTGGCTATAAGAAATTGATACAGTATAGCAGCCAATCGAACCAAGCCTCTCCTATTTCTCCATGCATACAATAATCTATTACGTGTCATATAATAACATCGCAATGGACTATTTTGTCCTACACTCCGGCTCTCTTTATGAAATACTACAGCCTGAGGGGTATACCATAATTCAAATCCGTTCTTCTTTATTTGTTCGCACCAGTCTAACTCCTCGTAATATAAAAAATATATTTCAGGCATTAGACCTACTTTTTTTATAATATCTCGTCTAAGCATCATCGCTGCTCCATGCAGGAATGGAGATTTAGCCGGTGTATCATATTGACCTAAATCAGCCTCTCCAAAACCAATCAGACTATTTCTCAATGTGACTTGAGATAAATCTGTATAGCCAGCAAACTGAATAATATTGGAATCTGCAAATTTTATTTTAGGAGAAACTGCTCCCACAGTTGCGTTTGAATCTAAAAACTCTGCGAGATCTAATAATGAATCATCATTAATATATGTATCATTATTCAATAATAAGACGTATTTTCCCTTAGCCTGGATTATACCCAAATTATTGCCTCCTGCAAAACCTAAGTTCGAATCACTTCTTATACAATGTATGTTTTTATATTTTGCTTGTATCTCGGTGATCTCATCTTTTAAAGAAGCATTATCCACTATAATGATTTCATACGATACTTCAGATAGATATTGCATTAAGCTATCTATCATGTGGCATGTATCACTCATTCCATTATAGTTGACGGTTATTATAGATATATAGATATCATTCATATCCTTATGCTAAATCTTAATTAGATGTATATTCGTTTTCTGAAGATAACTTGCTGTTTTCGGCTTCTCTGTTTTCGATTTCCTTGTCAAAATACTGTCCCATCATAATAAATGTCATACATATATATAAAATAGGCCCGGTAGGAAACTGTTGTAGGACCTCATTTCCATAAGATGCAATTAAAATCCCGGAGAGGCCCGCTATTAGGGCACTCATTATGCCTTTAAGTTCTTTATTTTTGATACGAAACAATATATCATATATCCCTCTTCCTAGTACAAATAGAAAAATAGAAATAAAAAGAATAAGACCAACAATACCTGTTTCTATCCATACATATATAAGAGAAGAATCTGTGGCTAATCCATACATGTGATCCTTAGAATCTGTGTGTTTAGCCTTTCCTATACCAATTCCAAAAGGATGGTTAGGCATGAACTCCCGCATCTTTTTCTGATTTTCAATCCTTACATTGAAAGATGCATCTTCGGTACCTTGAAAAGCAGTTCTCATACGCCGTATATCTCCATTATTCTGTCCAATATCAGTGAAATTGAAAAAAAAGAACAGAGATAAGATAAGAAAAGTACCTCCAATAATAATTTTTATACGTTTTGATACTAAAATAAAAGTTGTATATCCTATAAATGGTATTCCTAATGCTGTTCGAGTTCCAGATATAAGCATGCCATATCCAGCTAAGATAGCTACAATAATGAAAAAAACTCTTAGCTTTTTACTCTTGATATATAATGCACTTATTGAGAATACAACCATAGATAGAGCCATGCTACACCCAAAATTAGCAGCATCAGTGAAAAATGAAAAATATCGTATGCCCGAATAAATAATATGTGTTTTTGCTCCGTCTTCAGCATAAAGCCAATGATTTTCAGCCCAATCAAATCCTATAAATTTTTGAATGACAGCCTTTAATATAGCAAAAATGGTGAGGATTCCCCATATGCATAGTATTTGTTTCAAATCTTTATAGCGTTTGAATAAAGCGGTAGTAACAACCACAAATAAGAATAAATAAAATCCGAGGCCCCTGACCGAAGTCATCCAAAGCTCAATCGTTGTATATGGATTTAAGATCTCGATAATACAGTAGATAAGCCAAAAAAGAGAAAGATATGTCAATGGATTATTAAATCTTTTCCAACAATCGACGGGAAAGAAAACTGTACGTACAATTAAGATAAATAATATTAATGCAAGTGAAGCATCCATCACTATCCCTCCCGCTAGGCCTGATATATACCTACAAATTCCCATTATTATATAATTGATTATGAATATTATAATTAGGAGAAAATGGGGACGTTTAAAAAGATAAAATATTATAACGCATGATATTGGAATGCATGCAAATAATATTCCGCTAATAAAATTTGTCGTATATATTGTTGTTGCTAATATTATTAGTAGTCCAAGAAAAAGCCCTAGATAAAAATATTTATCATAACATCTGGAATATATGTCTGATACTTTACTCATTACTGGTAATGTATTAATTATTGGCTTCGAACTTTTTTTTAAGAGGTTTTAGTCCTGTTATATTTTCTACAACACTATGACTTACATTTGTTAAAAGAATCATAATTGGAACATCTTTTGAAAGCTTTGTTATCTCATCAAAAATTGATTGATCACTTTCACCCCAGGCTTTTTTTGCATCTAATAACACTAGATTAAAGTTAGCTGTTTGGAGTAAATTCTTAGGTATTGGATTTTCTTTTATTGATGGATATTCAACAATCACAACATCATTATTAACTACATCTATATTCAGATCTGATAACTTATTGACTAATAGATGGCTTTTTGATGAGTTAGAAAAATCTTTATTCCAATCAATATTTTTTACGGATAAACCCATACTTTTCCAATAATCAGATAAAGCAGTTGCGATATATGTTTTTTGAACTCCTGAAGAAATACTGAAGAAGTTTATTATACTAGGCTTTTCAGATGCGAAGTAGTTCAATAAGTTATTACCTAATAACCGTATGCATGTTTCTTCATAAGATTTTCTGAAAATTCTTTTCCCCAATTTTCCTTCTTCTGGAAATACTCCTAATACTTTACCTAAAGTAATGTGTTCAACTCGCATTTTATCCAATAATCTCCTGTCAAATAATTCTTTTAATAAGAATATACCAAGGACAAATATAAAGCTAGCTGCATATGAACCTAATACGATGGCTTTCCTTTTTGTTGGCTTTGATAATAGTGGAAAGATGGGGGGATTAAGTACTTTTAATGAGGCTGAGTTCATTTCTAAACTTTTTAATCTTAATCGGGCCGTATTAAGACTTGATAAGATTGAAAGATAAGAACGCTCTAGAAAATCGATACTTCTTTCTTTCCGTTTTATTGTCGAGCCTATTGGTGAAAAATGAAGATATTCCTGATCTAACTCCGAACGTCTCCTCTCTAAAACAGCCAGTTCTGCAGATGCTTTTTCATTTTTCAAAACCTCGTCAAGCCATTGAGATACGAAATTGGATGTAGGGTAACCGTCCTTTGTATATTTTTGATTACTTAATGTATTCATAATTACATGTAGATCACCTTCTGCAGTCTTTAGGTCGGCCTTATACCGGTTAATCTGTCTTTGATTTGCTGGACTATACACAGAATCTTTATAGAATGGCTCTATCTCTGCAATTTTACTGCGTAATTGAGATATAGTATTGAGTTTGGCGACAAACTCAGAATTGTTTTTTATTGATGCTAAGTTTTCTGCTATCTTACTTTCAAGATGAGCGATTAATGCCTTAGAACTACTGTATCTAAGTAAGGCATCCTGATATATCAATTGGACATCCTTATCGTATGCTGCTACTTGTTTTGTCTGTTCATCATAATTGATAACACGATTTTCTATATTATAATTAGTAAGAGAATCTTCTCCATTTCTGAGTTCAGAGCTTACTTTTGCCAGTTCTTTTTCTAGGTATGTAATAACATTATTTGTCGTTCCGAACTGAATATCCTGATATTTTTTTTCATATGATTGATTGAGTATTACCAAAGTATTGTATGCTATGCCAGGATCATTTGCGGCATATGTTATTTGTAACATATCACTGTTACCCAATTTTTTAACAGAAATCTTACTTAGTGCTTCGTAACTATAGTGTGGATGTTTCCAATTTAATAATCCATATATAAAGTTCCTCCGATCTGATTTTTCATAAGCAAGAATATTTTCTAGAGTTTTTTCTTCTGATGTTTTATCTATAAGTTTTAGAACCTCATTCGGTGTTATACTTAGAAGTTCCTTATAATTTGAAGCTTTGATATAGATGTTATCTTTCTCCGGATCGCCATGTATCATGTCTTGTATGTATAGTCTTAAGGCTACATCTTTCAGCGTTTCTTTAGATGTTACAATGTTTATTATATTTTCTATAGTATTATTTAATATATTCCAGTTTTGAGTCGTGGGTTGTTCGGGATCTAGCCCATAACTGGATACAACTCCAGTATATATTGTGGTTTCTACATTATATTCTAGATTGAGATGTCGTGTACATAAAATAACTATACTAGATATTAGTAATGGTACAATCAATAACCACCATTTTATTTTATTGAAGAACCTATATATATAGTTTAATTGTTTCATATTTATTTATTTAGATATGATTTTCGTTTTTGCTAATATCTCAAGTTGAAGTAGAGATGAGTTTAAACTTGCTTTAGTATCTTCATATTCAGATATAGCTATTGTATATAACGATTTCTGTTTCCCGAGTTCTTGGATAGTAATATTACCATTAATAAAATCTGTTTCACTTAGTTTTAATTGAGCTTCTGTAAAGAGCAAAGCTTCTGATTTAATTTTTAGTAATGTTAAATCTCTCATTGCAAGACTGTATATTGTTGCTATACGGATTTTTTGTTCATCATACCATTTCTCTTGTTCAAACTCCGTTGCTTCCATATCCAACCTTTGTTTTCTTACCCTATTCTTTCTATCAAAAATGTCATCCAATGGTATAGATACCGAAGCTCCGAAATTATACCAACTCTGTTTGTTTCCTGAATATTGATAGAACATTGGAGTATTTGTATCCGAAAAAGTTGTATTGTTGCCTACTACCCCATATTGATAGTTGGTAACTAACTTGATGAAACTCAACCATCTTTTTTTCTCGGAATCCATCAAACTCTTATTTGCTTGCTTCTTTTTCTCATAATAGCTGAGAACAGGGCTAGCTTTGGCGTTTTCGTATAGCACAGATATTGGTGGTAGCTGAAAGTTGAGATAATCTTTCGGTTTTAACTCTGTTATATCTTGAGCTAGCAGAGAGATACAACTAGAAAATAGAAAAAATGTAACGATGACTAGTTTTAGTTTCATAAATGTAAAAACTTGCAAATGCCTAATAGATGTTAAGCATCTTCTTTTTGTATAAATGAGAAAAATGTTTTAAAAATAATTTTGCAATCAAGCCATATGGAGTAATTATGAGCATAATATATATCCAGCTGTTTTCTTTCTTCTGCTGACATCTTGCCCTCTCCTCCGCGTCTTTCAACTTGCCATAGCCCGGTTAATCCGGCCGGAGCTATAAACCGTTCAATATATTCATCTCCAGTCAATAGCTCTGCTTCATAAAGAGGTAAAGGTCTATTGCCCACTATTGACATATCTCCTTTTAATATATTTATCAATTGGGGGATTTCGTCGATACTATATTTTCTCATAAATCTACCCATTTTTGTGACTCTGGGGTCGTGTGCTATTTTAAAGAAGGTCGTATCTTTTTTCTCTTTTTTCTTATTTAGATATTCATGTTCTGATATTTCGTAATCGTCTGAAACTAGTACCGTATCATCATTGATAATATCAGAGTTTGTTGCGCTTACTTCCGATGTTTTTTCTTTCGATTCTTTGGTGTACTGATTCATTGATAGATAACTAGAGAGGCGCTCCTCGGCATCTATATACATAGATCGGAATTTCAAGAAATTGAAAATGTAAAAGTTGCTCCCAACTCTTTTAGACTTATATAAAATAGGTCCTCTACTTTCAAGCTTGATTAAGACCATTATTAAAATCAAAAAAGGAGATAGAACGATAAGAGCTGATAGTGAAATAATTATGTCAAATATACGTTTGCCTTTAGGTATTGTAAATACTTCATCAACCTTATTCTTTTCTTTTCTTTCTTTTTTATTTAGAATTTCATTTTTAGATATAAAATTAGTGATTGCTTTAAATACATCTGAGTCGGCATACGGAGAAATAGTATTATTTGCTCCTGCCTCTATATATATACTAGTTTCTTCTTTTCCTATTTTTTTTGTAACGAGAATTATATATAGATTTTTGAATTTCTTTTTCAGGTATGCAATATTAACCTTATCTACATCAGGGTTAATTTTTTCATATAAAAGAGGCTGGATTTTATTTGAGGGTAATTCTTTCAATATAATACCAGCCTCTTCTTTATTTTTGACTATAACTATATTTTCTTGTAATAACTCTTGAAAATGATTGATATATTCTTTATTACTACCTATATATATAATAAAAGTCATTTAAGGATTTTTTTTAGTCTAACTTTTAACTCCATCGGGTTAAAGGGTTTCAATATAAAATCTTCCGCTCCATTTTCTAATAATCGAATTCGATTGATACTGTTATCTTCACTAGAAAGGATAACCACGGGGATAGATTTAAAGAGCTCATTTTTTTTGATATATGCCAGAAACTCTTCCCCGGTCATGAAAGGCATTCTCAAATCCAGGATAATCAAATCCGGTATCGAATTTTGCTCTAACCATTGAATTGCTTTTAATGGATTCTCAAAATAAATACATTCATAGTCCTCTCTAAAATAGTTAGCTATAACTTTGGCTATAGCTTCTTTATCATCAATAATTAATATTCTTTGCATTATTTCCTTTTTTTATCAGGGATTCTTCGGATAAACAAATAAATATGAAAATAGAAATAGTTTGTTCCAAAATTCACGAATATCTCAATTTAATAAAATAATTTGAGATATTCGTATTATTTTCTATTGTTCTAATAAATATACTTTATTTGTTTCGTAAGTTTCATACCAATTAGGATAATTTTGCCCATTTGAGGATACCCATGATTTAAATTGAGGATATGCATCGATAATTCGAACCCACTCTAATGGATATTTCAAAGATAGTGGAACCCTTATTCCATATACTAAGTCGGATGTACTATAGTTTCTTCCAGAAGATACATCTGTCGATTTTTTTGTTGCTGCATAATTCCTTAAGTGAATTTCCTTCCTATTAGATGTATTATAACCACCGTTGACAATGAATACGTTTAGTATATCGATCAAAGAAACATTAGAAATATCTATAGGCTCGTTGAATGATATGCTAATAGTGATAGCTTTAGCTGGAAAATGAGTTTCTCCCGCTTTAGTATTTATTATCTGAGAAGTGTTAGCCCCAAACAATGCATGAGCATTATCTGTAAGCGGAATAACTGCATAATCTTGATCGTTTTCCAAACCATTACTCATAGAGAAAACGTCACCACTGAAGCTTGTATTTGAATTTGTTATACTTTTAATATTACCTTTCAATACGCCGTCTAGCTGAATAGCAGCAGCAAGTCTTTTTGTAGCACCAACAGCTCTTACTTTACTTTGAATGTCTATTTTTGAGACTTTATTAGCGGCCGATAATGTATATCCTAAATTTATATCTAGAACAAAGTCATTCATGTCATAATCGCCAATACTTGGGTAGTTGTCTTCAAAAGCATAAGTATAAGTTGTTCCTAATGTAGTACTTAGTGGATATGTTATAATAACGGGACCTCCTCTTTGAATAATATTTCCACCCTCGTTGCAGCTTGTTGCTTCAATGTTAACAGTAGACTCTCCTTTTCTTACAAAGTTAACATATTTAGTGTCTGAAGGAACGTCATACCCTGTTGAGCCTGAATTTGCAGGATAGTTTGATGACTCTATCTCTAAATAACCGGTAAATGCCGGGTGTCTCCATTCTGTGATTGAAAATTTCTCTAATTTTACTAAGGCTTTATTGCCAGAAGTAGGACCATTGATACTAGTTCCTGAGTTACTGAATTTAAGTTCATTGGTAACGTTCATTATAGCATAAGATCCAAGATTTATTTTATTATTAGCCTGAAGGTCTAAAATGTTACATTTTAACAATGTTTCAGCAGCTGTATTTAATGTTGTGCCCTGGAAAGTTCCTTTATCATTAATGATAAATTTACATCCATTTTCAATTGTAGCATCATTAACAGTTATATTCTGAGTTATAAATGCAGCATTGTTGTTGATGATTGAGTTCTGTAAGAATGTATTGCCATTAACTGTAAATTGACCTTTATTGATAAAATTCGCATTGTTGTTAATAGACAAGTTCTGAGCAGTCAAGGAACTTTCATTTATAACCTGTACATTACTCGTATTTGCTGATAATGTACCTGATGCAGACATTGTACCATAATTAAACAAACTTCTTATATTCGAAATGTTATTGATGTTGAATACAGTACTGTTGTTTACTATTTGTCCATTTTCATTATTCATATCCACATTAACCTCTTTCTTATCCGGATTGAATTGCCCTGTTGTAGCTACAACAATTTTAGCCGAACCATTTGCTTTTATGTTTGAAGAAGTCTGTGTTGGAATATATTTTCCTCCATCTTGAACAATTATTTTTAAATTATTCAATTCTGTATTAGTTGAAGTGTTTTTCCATGTTCCTTCCACATATACGTATGCATCGTACCAAGAGCTATTGTTTATTTGCCCTTCAAATGTTTGCCCTGCCGGTATCACATATTGATTGCTTGAATAGCTGATGCTATATGATGATCCGGATATAACGGTTGCATTAGATGGTGTTGTATATGTTCTTGTTGGCGCAGTATAATTTATGTCTAAACTTTTAGTTGATCCTGATTTTAGTGTTGCTACGCTAGCTGACTTTAATGCGTTAGAGGTATAAATTGCTCTTACTGATCTTTTTCCTGTTGGGTCAGTTTCTTGGACATACAAGATACTATCAGACTTAGCATATGTAACCTTAGCTTTAAATGGTTCATTTTTCTTAGCTAGGCCTTCTGCCAATAGTGATGCATTTGGTGAAATGATAGGGTTTTGATTAAAAACTTGTAATTTGTAATAATATGAACCATTGAATTGGTCATCCACATCCAAATTGAGACTAATATTGGAACTTGTAGTCCAGTCAAAACCGGAAGGAACGGTTAAGTCTGATAATTCATCAGGTATTACCTGAGAATTAGGGTCATAATAATCTTGTTCACTGCAACTAGTTAGTAAAGCTATGAACAGCAATGCTGTATACGCAAATTTGATTTTCATAATTAAATAAAAATGGGGTTTTCTGATTGTCCTCAATATAAACTATATATAGTATAAATGGTTTTATAAAAAACTGAGTAAAAGTATATATATTTTCTTTATTATTAGTCATTTATTTCCAAAAAATATTATTGAAATATCTTAAGGTCATAGCTATAACAAAAATAAATACGCTCAAGTTCATTAAGAGAAAAAATTAACACATTATGATTCTCTTGAATGATTCAGTTTGTAATGTCTTCAATGTCTATCTTATGTGAACATGCCTTTTTCTTTTAAAAATGTCCCGTTTCGTGAACTTCATAGGCACTTGTTTGTTGTATCTAATATCCAATAAAAAATTTTTATTAAAACTAACACCTAATTATTTAAAATGAAAATAAATCATTCCGATTATACAATATTAGTGGTAGATGATGTGATGACGAATGTATTACTCCTTCAAGTGTTATTGGATAAGGAGGGATTCAACGTTGTTACAGCAAATGAGGGACAAGCAGCCATTGAAATAATTCGGAATGATGCGCCTGATCTTATCCTTTTGGATATCAATATGCCTAATATGGATGGTTTTGAAGTGATAAGAGAGGTGAAAAAATACTCATTATATAGAGAGATTCCTGTCATATTTTTAACTGCGATGAATGATGTTGACAGTATTGTCAAGGGATTTAGATTAGGTGGGAGTGATTATATAACAAAGCCTTTTAATAAGGAAGAATTAATGGCCCGTATAATTCATCAACTCTCATTACTTGCCGCAAAACGTATAATTGTAAAACGAACCCATGTGCTTAAGAAGACGATTCTGGATAGGGACAAAATGTATTCGGTAATAGCACATGACCTACGTTCGCCAATGGCATCGATGATGATGATAATGAATTCAATAATGCATGACGTTGATAAAGATAAAGTCGATCCGGCAATATATGAGCTTTTGAAGCTTGCAAATAAAACAACCGAAGATATATTTTCCCTCCTAGATAACTTGTTGAAATGGACTAAATTGCAGATCGGTAAGCAATTGGCTATTCCTCAAAGTGTAGATCTTGTCCCTATTGTGAAAGGTACTACGGACGTTTTTATGAATGTTGCCAGTATCAAGAATATTAAAATAGAATTTAATACAGAGGTTAAATCTGCGAATATTTTTTCAGATATAGATATGTTGAAAAGTTGTACGCGGAACTTAATCAGCAATGCCATTAAGTTTAGTTATGATGGAGGAGTAATTAAAGTAGAAATAAAAGAAACTGATGATGAGTATATTGTATCTGTATCTGATAACGGATGTGGTATAAGTGAAGCAAATCAGCAAAAACTACTTAATGTCGGCACTCATTATACAAGCTATGGAACAGCTCAGGAAGAAGGTTCCGGTTTGGGAATGCTGTTGACATTGGAATTTGTTCAGAAGAATAATGGCAGACTATGGTTTGAATCGAAAGAAGGAGTGGGGTCTACATTTTTCTTTTCTCTTCCCAAAGAAATAAACAATTAATAGTTTAATACTAAATCCATGATAACGGGATTATGATCGCTATAAGCTTTTTTCGGTGAATCATATTTTATTCCTGTAATTTCTTTTGAATATAAGATATAATCAATCCGTAGCATATTTAATAAACCTTTATAAGTATGCCCAATGCCGTTTCCACATTCTTTAAATCCATCTTGTAGATCTTTTTTGATGGTCTTGTATGCATATGAGGTTGGGGTATCATTCATATCTCCACAAAATATAATAGGCATGGTACTTGAGCAAATTTCTTCTCTGATAAGATTAGCCTGAGATGCCCGTATTCTTTGGTTTACATTCATTTTACTTATCGTCTTATGCAATGAGTTTGGAGTGTTCCATATCGAACCTATTCTTTTCTGATTGAAGTTTGTCGTCTGTAGATGAGCACTGATTAATCGTATCGTTTTGTCTTCAACCAGCAAGTCTGTTGCAATAGCGCTGTTATTGCTATTGTTGAATAATATAGGCTTTATGTTTTGTATTGGATAGCGTGAAAAAATTGCTACTTTTAAATAATCACTTCCATTTTCGGAGAAGGTATAATATGGTAAAAAGCTAAGACATTTTCTCAGAGAGTCTCCTATTTCCTTGTTGTTAGGATATTCTTGAATACAAAAAATGTCTACGTTTTCTGTTTTTACAAACTCTACTATTTGGTGTAGATTGCCATAACTATCATTTTTTGCCTTATTTTCACTTATATTAAATGTCATTACCCGTATATTCTTTCCTCCTAGATTTACTTTTGGGGAAGAGTTAGGAAGTTTGTAGCCGGCTCCTAGAAAGCCTATACAGAAGGTGATGGCAATAATAGATGCAATGATAAATCTTTTAGTAATAAGTAGGTATAAGCAGCTTAGTACATTGAGGATTAAAATTACAGGTAATATTAGTCCTATAAAAGGAATAATACTATAATCTCTAGGGTCAAAGAATGGGGAGAGGACACCTACAATTGTAGTACCTGCAATGAGTAGACTAAAAATAACAATATAAAAGTTTACTAATTTTATTGCAGCAACTTTTCCCATTAAATTCAGATTTTTAAATGATATATTTATGAATAGTTTCTATTAATTTATCTTTGCAGATTGGCTTTGCTAAAAACTCATTACAACCTGAATCAATTGCTTTTTTTATGTCTTTTTCATAAGCTTTAGCACTAATTGCAATAATGATAATGTCAGGAGAAACTTGACGGATAATTTTTGTTGCTTCAAATCCATTAAGTGTTGGCATATTCAAGTCCATCAGGATCATATCAGGATTATATTCTTCAAACATTCTCACAGCCTCCACTCCATCTAGCCCTTGTAGCAAAGCATACTCTTCTCCTATCATTGCATCTATCAGTTGATAACTATTGTCATCATCATCTGCAACTAAGATCGTGCAATTCTGATCGAAAGAATAGGTCTTGACCGAATTGTCAGTATTATTTTTTTCTGCTTCCCCGTTTTTTGTAGGTTGATATGGTAAAGTAAATGTGAAGCAAGACCCTTTTTTTAATTCAGATGTAACCGATATTTCTCCACCAAGACGCTCTACTATAGAACGACAAATCGCTAAGCCCAATCCGGTTCCAATAGCATTGCTGTCAACTTGCATAAATCGTTCGAATATTTTATCTAATTGATCCTCTATTATTCCTATTCCGGTATCATTTACAAAAACTTTGATCTTATTGTCTATTACCTCAAATCCATACTTTATATATCCTTTTTTTGTGAATTTTTGAGCATTAATAATAAGGTTTGATAAAACTTGGTGTATTCTGTTTCTATCGGATCGTATCCATAACTCTGTTCCTATATTATTATAGATAAGTTCTGTTTCGGGATGGCATTGAGATGCGTATGTTTCATATATTTCCAGACATAACATGCCAAAATCAAAGTCTTCGGGTTCAAATTCTACAATGCCGGATTCTATTTTCGAAAAGTCTAAAATTTCATTCACTAAGGCTAATAACCGACCACTATTGGACTCGACGAAATTAAAATAATAATTTCGTTTTTCCTGATCATCGGTTTCTGCTATAATGCGAGAGAATCCTAATATCGCATTCAAAGGTGTGCGTATTTCATGACTCATATTAGATAGAAATGCAGATTTGAGTTTGTCTAATTGCTCTGCCTTCAACTTTGCTGTTGTAAGCTCTTTTTCTATTTTTTTGAGTTCTGTAATATCCCAACCTAAACCTATTACCAGAGATGAATTATCCGTTTCGCTGTTTAATCGTATTTTGAGTATATCAACATATCGGATATTTCCATCATCATCTACAAATTCTTGAAATACTCTTTGAGGAACTCCGGTTTCAAATACCCCTATGTCTTCAGCCCGATATCTCTCCGCTAATTCTTTGGGGAAAATATCAAAGTCCGTTTTATCGGAAAAATCATCATTTTGAACGAGGTAAAATTGTGTTGATATCTTATTCCAATATATATATCTATAGTCGTTCAAAGGGTTTTTAATGAATACAGAAATAGGCATATTATCTAAAACCGTATTCATGAGATTACGTGTGTTTTTACTTTCAATCTCAGCGTATTTCTGTTTCGTGGTATTTGACCAGTAACTCCATATAAATTTTGTACCGAAAGTATCTCTCGTCAAATACGAGATACAGTCAAAGTAAGAAGTCTTTTCAGTCTCACTATCTGTGTAAATTATGTTATACTTATAGCTTTCATTCGATTCCAGATTTTTTAGAATAAGCTCCCATTGTTCTGTGCTAAGTTGTTTGAGATCTGATATTTTATAATCGGAAATATCTCTATCTTTTGATATATTATTGTGAAGTAAAAATTGTTGATTGGCAAATATTAGTTGACCATCTTCCATAAAGACTCCAAAAACATGATCGCTTGTCACATTATTCATGAAGTTTACAGTTTCATATTCCCAACGATTTTTTATAACATCGTCTATATTCTGTACGTACCCTTCTATGATTGTTTCGCCTTTATATTCGTATACACTGGTAATTTGTGTTCTTATATAAGATACAATCGAGTAATTGTCTTTCGTATAAACTCGTCTATAGTCCAGGTATTTACCGTTGTAAATCCTGCCGTTCAGATAATCTATAAATGCTTCTTTGTCGGCCGGATGTATTTTAGAAGAATATTCATCAATAGATATAATCGCTTCCTCTTCAACTATAGAGAATATATTTCCAAATCCCGAATAATACAACATTCCTACTTGAGGATTATATTTCCAATGTCCTATTTTTGCTATTTTTTGCGTTTCTTTTAGCTTTCGGTTGGCGTTATCCAACCTCTTTTTCATCTGGCTACGCTGAGTTATATCACGATATTGACAAAGTACAAACTCCTTTTCATAAAGTTGTATGATACATTTGAAATATATGGTGTTTCTTTTTAAAGGAAGATCATAGTTGAGGCTTGAAGTTCCTCCATTTGTTACAACATCATCAAAATGAGCTTTAAAATTTAATGCCGTTTCTTCGGGGAGTATATCAAAAATATTCTGACCTACAATTTGTTCCGATTTTAGAAACCAGTGATTTGATTTTATAATGCAATCTACACAGGTTCCATCGTAGCGGAATAAAAAAAGCGAATCACAGGTTTTTAGTAATATTTCAAAGGCTCTTTCTCTATCATGCAACAGATTAACATTGGTCTCCTCCGTATTACTATAGGATACATTCCCTACATATTTGTTTATTAATTCTTTCTGTAATGCAAAATTGTCATATTCCAGATCTTTTATGCGCTGTATCAATTCATCTTTGGAATATTGTCTATACTTTATGTCCATTGTATATAGTGTATTAAAAAGAGGAAACTATATTTATAAATACTATCAAAAAAAGATGCTTATAACAACACCAATGAGGGTATAATGGTTTAGTGGTCTCAGCTGTTTTGCCACTATATATTTTATCCAAAACTGGTTTTGTAAATTTAAAATATCAATCAAATAACGTAGAGTATAGTATGATCAAAACTTTATTTAGCTTTTCTCATATGTTACTGATTTATATTTATTTTTTGTAAAAGTATAACAATGAAGTATAAAACTTTCTGTCTATTTAGGGCAAATTTTAGGCTTACTTCATGTTTATAATTATAAAAAAGAAACTGATTACTACGCTTAATCCTCGTTTCTCTGTTATAACTGTTTATAGGGGATATCAAAGGAGTTTCCTTCTTATATATTCCCTGTTTGGAGTCCTTTCTTCAACCAACGTATACGCTGGGCAGATATCCCGTGATTGGAGGTGTAGGGAACCGTGTATCCTTGCGATTGCATTTGCAAGCGGTCGTCTCCAATCTGCGAGGCAGCATTCAGTCCTTCTTCTATATCACCGTCTTCAAGCGAATTGAAGTTTTCATTATCGTGACAGGCCCATACTCCGGCATAAAATTCAGCTTGTAGTTCAAGCCTAACATTAAGCTCGTTACTTTCTTTTTCGGTCAACTGTTGTCCTTTTTGCAACGTACCGATCAAGTATTGTACGTGATGACTTACTTCGGGAACTATATATTTTAGTCCGTCCTCAGCAAATATGTCAGCCCATACATCTTCTGTATCGCCCAATATTGTTTTTGCAAAAGTAGCAGCAGATTCCTCTTGGGCAGATGACACATAGATTTTCTCCGGCGATATTATATCGGCTGCTTGCTGAGGCATAAACTCCATAGGGTTACCTCCTGTAAGCCGAATAATGAGAACAATTATGATTGTTCCGCCAATACCTAAAGAAATTTTACCCGAAGACCTTTTTCCTCGACGGTCATCTACATTCTCACTAGTCCTTCTGCCATCCAATCTCATATTTTGTATTCTTAGATGTTGCTCGAGTATACATTATAAATACAAACGTATAAAACAAAGAGATTGTTTAAATCTTCCTTTGTCTCTGTCTGTATCTCTTGCTGCTGCATCATGCGAAGAAAAAGTGTTATTGGATTAATCCAATTTCCTGAATGGCGGTTTTACTACCTCTGCTTTCAAATTCTTTTCTCGTACTTTAATAAAAATAGGAGTTCCCAGCTTAGCATATTCCGGTTTTACATAACCTAATCCTACCCCTATTTTTGAAGTTGGCGACATTGTACCCGAAGTGACTATTCCTATTTTTTCATTATTTTCGTTTACGATATCGTAGCCGTGACGTGGAATTCCTTTTTCAAGCATCTTGAATCCACACAATTTACGATTTACGCCTTTCTGCTTTTGCTTTTCAAGTATTTCGCGAGCAGTGAAATTCTTTCCTTCTGTAAATTTGGTAATCCAACCTAATCCGGCCTCGATAGGAGTAGTTGTATCATCCAGATCGTTTCCATAGAGGCAAAATCCCATCTCGAGACGAAGTGTATCGCGAGCACCCAGTCCTATCGGTTTAATGCCAAACTCTTCTCCTGCCTCAAAAATAGCATTCCATATATCTTCTCCGTATTCAGGGTAAAAGTATAACTCAAAACCTCCTGCTCCGGTATATCCTGTATTGGATATAATTACGCTCTCCAGCCCCGATCCCTTAAGACTACCAATAACAAAAGAATAATAAGGAATCATTGTTAGATCTATCTTGGTTAGCTTTTGAAGCGTCGCCAAAGCTTTAGGTCCCTGTATGGCTAATTGGGCTATCGTATCTGATGAGTTTTCAAGATCAGCCAATTCTTCATTATGATCTGTCAACCATTTCCAGTCTTTCTCTATGTTCGATGCATTTACTACTAACATGTATTTCTCGGGTTCGTAATGATATATGATTATATCATCTACTATTCCACCCTGATCGTTAATGATGGCAGTATACTGGGCTTTACCTATTTCAAGAGTGGCAACATCATTGCTTAACATTCTCTGTAAAAAAGGAAGAGCTCTGGATCCTTTTACCCATATCTCGCCCATATGAGATACATCAAATACTCCCACGCCTTTGCAGACGGTCATATGTTCATCTATAATACCTGAATATTCGATCGGCATGTTATAGCCCGCAAATTCATGCATCTTAGCGCCAAGAGCAATGTGGATGTCTGTAAATGGAGTTTTTTTCATTACTTATTATATATTTCGTTATTAGTGTTCAATATTACTAAAAAGTAACAAAAGTAACACATAATAATATAGGTTTTACTTGTTACTTTTTATTATTTATAGTGTATTTTCATATAATATAGATAATTTTATTCACATTAAAAAATGAATACACTTATCTATATAAACAGCAATTTATTTACTCGTTACCAATTCTGCAATTTTAACGATCACCTGTACAGCTTTTTCCATCGATTGGATAGGTATAAATTCGTAACGTCCGTGGAAGTTATGCCCACCTGCAAAGATATTCGGACAAGGCAACCCCATAAATGATAGACGTGCACCATCTGTTCCTCCCCGGATAGGTTTTACAATAGGGGTAACGCCTACAGCAGTCATTGCTTCGAAAGCTAAATCAACCACATGCTTTACCGGTTCAACCTTCTCGCGCATATTATAATATTGGTCTTTTATTTCTACAGTAGTACTATCGGGGTATAGTTTATTGATGAAAGCGATAGTGTCTAACATTATTTGTTTACGCTTTTCGAATATTTCACGATCGTGGTCACGTATTATATAACCTACGGTTGCAGCATCTACTGTTCCCGATATATTAGTCAAATGAAAGAAACCTTCATATCCGGTAGTATGCTCGGGACGTTCATTTGAGGGTAGGAGAGAGACTAGTTTGTTGGCTACTACCAATGCATTAACCATCTTGTCTTTCGCATATCCGGGATGTACGCTTCGTCCCTGTATATTAATTTTTACGCCGGCAGCATTAAAATTTTCGTATTCTAGTTCGCCAATAGGTCCACCATCCATCGTATAAGCCCATTCGCAGCCAAATTTTTCAACATCAAAATAGTCAGCTCCTGCACCAATTTCTTCATCTGGAGTAAATCCTATTCGGATTTTTCCATGCTTGATTTCTGGATGATCTTTCAAGTACTTGATTGCAGTCAATATTTCTGCTATGCCTGCTTTGTCATCCGCACCTAATAGTGTTTTACCATCAGTTACTATCAAATCCTGATCTACATAGTCTTGCATCTCAGGAAAATCGTTAGGAGATAAAACTATATTAAGGTCTTTATTTAATATAATATCTTTTCCGTCATAATTTTTTACAATCTGTGGATTTACATCTTTACCCGTTAAATCGGGGCTGGTATCCATGTGCGCAACGAACCCTATGGTTGGCACTTCTTTATCTGTATTAGCAGGAAGAGTTGCCATAATATAGCCTTTCTCATCCAAAGATATATCTTCTAAACCCATTTCATGCAACTCTTTTTCGAGTTCACGGGCTAGAACCATTTGTCCGGGAGTACTTGGTGTTGTACCTGTTTCAGTGCTTGATTCTGTGTCAAATTTCACATACTTCAAGAAACGATCTACTACTGTCATATTCTCTATTTATTTTTTATAATATTTTTATCGAAAAGTCAAATTTGTTAACGCTTTGATATCTAGCATTTTCTTTCTACAAAAGAGTTTCATACAAATGTAGTAAAAGGAAATCAAAGGAAAAAATTGAAATCATATTTTGTGAATATGAAAAATTTATCTACTTTTGTCGCGGGTAAGTCCTATACGGTCAGCTCCCGATTAATCCCCCAGGGTTTGATCGCAGCAAGGGCCGTCGGTTGTAGCGACGCGATATAGTAAGCTTACCCATCTGCCTCTTTAGCTCAGTTGGCCAGAGCACGTGATTTGTAATCTCGGGGTCGTTGGTTCGAATCCGACAAGAGGCTCAAAAAGACTATCCAATTTGGATAGTTTTTTTTGTTTATAGCTATTTTTTATCTTCAATATAATAAAACAGGGTTAGAATTTCTAACCCTGTTTTATTATATTGAAAGTATGTAAATTCTATTTTTGATATACTGAATTACCAACCTTTTACGGCTCCTCCTTTAAATACATTGGCCGCAACTTTTTCCACCTCTTCTGATTGATACGATTCTACAAACTTTTTGATTTTGTCACTATCTTTCTTTTCTTCTCGTGTCACAATCAGATTGACATAAGGAGACTCCTTATCTTCTGCAAAAACAGCGTCTTTAAGTAAGAGCCCTGCTTGTCCTGCAAAATTATTGTTGATGATAGATAAAGACACTTTTGCGTCATCTAAGACTCTAGGTAGTTGTGGTGCTTCTAGTTCTAATATCTCCAGATTTTTAGGATTTTCTATTATATCAACTAGTCGTGGAGAGGTTGCACCATCTTTGAGTTTTATCAATCCCGCCTTTTGTAATAATAGCAATGCTCTGCTATTGTTTGATGCATCATTCGGGATCACTACTACACTTCCATCTTTCAACTCATCCAAACTTTTTATTTTTTTTGAATATGCTGCCATTGGATATACAAACGTATTACCTACGATGACAAATTTATATCCACGGTTCGTAGTTTGTTCTTCTAAAAAAGGCTTTGTTTGAAATACATTGGCTTCTATATCCCCTTGATCTAATGCTGTGTTTGGCATTACATAATCACTGAATTGTACTAATTCTACTTCTAGTCCGTATTTTTCTTTCGCTACTTTTTTAGCCGCTTCGGCTATTGCGTATTCAGGGCCTGAAGATACCCCTACCTTAATATGATTTGGGTCGTTATTTTTTTTGTTTCCGCAAGATGTGAGTAGTATAAGGGATGCACATATAGTAATCAATCCATTTATTTTCTTCATACTGATATTATATTTTCTAAATTATTAAATAATGAGCAGGTTAGTATTATTTGTCTTCAATGATAAAATAATAACCTGCAAATTTTATCTAAGTTATAATAAGGAATTATTGTCGCATTTGCTCTTATCCATTTCTTTTAACACAGAGTAAAAAGAGTAACACGGAGTTTCTTGCAATACAACAAATAAGGCATTGTTTTTTACCAATTGCTTAATACAAAAGTAAAGAATCTTATTGTAATAAAAAACTTATGATTTATATAGTCTCTACAAAAGTATAAGGCTTCCATTTAATCATAAATACCATAAATGAGGTATTTATTGTATAAGCGATATCGTTAATTTTGTGGTTTGTAAAGAACGAAGGAGAATATTGAAGATATAATTTTATAAAATAGCTTGGATTGTGTACTTTTGGCAAAATAATTAAAAGAAACAATCTATATATTTAGATGATTGAAATAAAGAATGTAACAAAGATTTTTCAGGGAAAAAATGCGTCTTCTACTGCTCTGTCGAATATATCTCTTACTGTTCCTAAAGGTAAGATATTTGGTATAATAGGAGAGTCGGGTGCAGGCAAAAGTACGTTAATCCGCTGTGTAAACTTATTAGAACGTCCCACTTCAGGTGAAATATATATTGATGGACAGGATATGCTGACTTTGTCACCTTCAGAGCTTATTGCTACCCGAAGGAAGATCGGTATGATATTTCAACACTTCAACTTGCTATCCTCCACTACAGTATTTGAAAATATTGCATTTCCCCTAAAGCTGAATAAAACTCCTAAGGAATTAATTAGACAACGGGTTTTGGAGTTGTTGGCTCTTGTTGGTTTAGAAAAAAAAGCTGATGATTATCCTGCAAAACTTTCGGGGGGACAGAAACAGCGTGTTGCTATTGCGCGCGCTTTAGCTAATAATCCTCAAATCCTTTTGTGTGACGAAGCAACCAGTGCATTAGATCCGGCAACTACTTATTCGATTCTTTCGTTGTTGAAAGATATTAATAAGAAGATGAATATTACAATATTGTTGATCACACATGAAATGGAAGTTGTAAAAACGATTTGTGATGAAGTGGCTGTCCTCAACAAGGGAGAGTTGATAGAGCAAGGGCTGATCACTGAGATCTTTTCACATCCTAAAAATGAATTGACCAAATACTTTATTGATTCTTCTATAAGACTGCATATTCCTTCTAATTATTCAGATCGGTTGACAGAGCAATTTATGAATAATAAACATATGCTCATTCGATTGGAAATATCGGGACAATCTGAAGCAAATGCAGTACTATCGGATATTGCTAAGTTGTATGAGGTCAATAGTAATATTGTATGTGCTCAAATAGATCATATAAAAGGTGTTAAGTTTGGGGTTATGCTGATAGAATTACACGGCTTGCCAGAAAATGAAGTATTAGCTGTTCGGTATTTAAAGAGTAAGAATATAAACGTAAGTGTTTTAGGATATGTCTAGTGAGATGATTGATTTATTGTTAAAAGGTACAGGTGAAACAATCGTCATGACCCTTGTGTCAGGCTTTTTTAGTTTTTTGCTGGGGTTACCGCTTGGGGTTTGGCTGTATATAACACGTAAAGGGCAGATAAAAGAAAATATGATATTGCATAATATCCTATCAACATTCATAAATGTTTTTAGAGCCATTCCTTTTATTATTCTTATTGTATGGATGATTCCTTTCACTCGTGCATTGGTAGGAACATCAATAGGGGTTTTAGCCGCACTTGTTCCATTGAGTATTGGCGCTGCTCCTTTTGTTGCCCGAATGATAGAAAATAGCCTTATCGATGTGCCGAGTGGTTTGATAGAGGCTTCTCGATCGATGGGTGCAACTCCACTTCAGATTGTGAAAAAGGTTTTATTGCCAGAAGCATTACCGTCAATTGTTAATTGTGTGTCTATCACGTTAATAATGCTTGTCGGTTATTCTGCTATGGGTGGTGCTGTGGGAGCCGGAGGCTTGGGGCAAATTGGTTACCAATATGGCTATGTTGGTTATAATCTGGAAATAATGAATATAGTTTTAGCGCTGCTCGTAATATTAGTGTTTATAATCCAATATACAGGTAATTATATTTCTAAGAAGTTTGACCATAGATAATCACTTTGCTCTTTTGGAAATATAAATAATATTCACAATTTCAATTAGAAAATGAAACTATCTTATTTTTTATTTACAATTATTCTTAGTCTGCTATCTTTTTCTATTCATGCACAGATAGCGGATACAGATACATTAAGATCATTGGCTGTACGTAAAGGTACTGTGATTGTTGATGTGCGTACGGCAGAAGAGTACGATGAAGGGCATATCGAATCGTCTATAAATATTCCTTTGCAGACATTGGCTGATTCTATCGAGTGTTTAAAACATTATAAGAAAGTAATTGTGATCTGTCGAAGTGGCAGACGAAGTGCTAAAGCCAAAGCTGAGTTGGAAGAGGCTGGGTTTACGAATGTATATAATGGTGGTGGATGGGAACATCTAAAGACTATTTTAGAAGCACGGGAAGAAGAGTAGTACGGGACGTTTTCGTCCTTATAAAAAATAAGAATGAAGGCGTAAAAATAGTATTCTTATTTTTGGTCAGAGTTCAGAAAATATACTAATTTTACAACACCGATTGCGAAAGTAGCTCAGTTGGTAGAGCACAACCTTGCCAAGGTTGGGGTCGCGGGTTCGAGCCCCGTTTTTCGCTCGAAAAAATGCGCATGTAGCGTAATGGTAGCCGCGCTGTCTTCAGGTGGCAGTGACCTACGGTCGTGGGGGTTCGAGTCCCTTCATGCGCACTGATTAATTTTAAAACCCCTTTGATTTATCTACAAATAATCAAAGGGGTTTTTCCTTGTTCTTTATATATAGTTTTTAATCACTTCTTTTATTTCATTGGCATATTGGTATATATCATCTAAAGAAGATATATTGTGCCTTGTTTCCTTTTTTTCTTTATCAAAAGTTACAATGTATTTATTTGTAGGTGAGTTAAAATACAATCGGACTATAGGTTTTCGATTATTATTATCAAATATTATTGCAAAGTAAGTTTGAGCATCCCTATATGTTATTCTCGATACATTTACAACTTCTCGAAGTATAGCCTTAATCAACATGAAGCCTTCTAGTTCTTCTTCTGTAGTAACTATACCATTGTTTTTATCTTCAACAATTAGTGATTCTGGTTGTTCTGGTTGCTCTTCTTGGGCAACTTCTGTTTTTAAAGCCGTTTTCAGACGATCTGAAATAGTATCACTAATTAAACCTGAAATAGATTTTTTGACTAAAGATGTAAATTGTTCTAATAGCTTGGGGGTGATAACACCATCATAAACCTGTTTTGCAAATAATTTAACAAACTCAGGGCTCGGATTTGAGAATTCGTTGTTAATAACCATTTTCAACTGACTTGTGTATTTTAATTCACTTGCAGAGCTCAATATATTATCAACATCAAAATATGTTTTATGGAATTTTTTTAATTCCTCGACTGTGTTACTTTTGAGATCAAATAAATTGATTTCAAGAAATGGCTTCTCATCCATTTTATTAGGAGTTTCAAGGTCTGTATAGAACTTGTAGACTATTCCATTAGTCAATAATCCGAATTTAGCATTTGATACATGGAAGTAACGCAACAACTGATTGTCATGTAAGGTCAGGTCTTGCTTCCAGTGCTTGCACTCTACTAAAACTACAGGCTGATTATCTCTGAATATAGCATAATCTATCTTTTCTCCCTTCTTAGTTCCTATATCACAAGTAAACTCTGGCATTACTTCTAATGGATTGAACACATCATAACCCATTGCTTGAAGAAAAGGCATAATTAAAGCATTTTTAGTCGCTTCTTCTGTTTGAAGGCTGTCTTTTAGTTTTTCGGCTCTGTCTGAAAGCTGTTTGATTTGATCTTTGAAGTCCATGGTATCATTTGTTTAAAATTAATCTTCAAAATGAGCTATTAGATGTTTTGTTCTAAATTAAAATAGTTTCCTCATTTTGTTTAAGTCTATAATAAAATCAATATATTCTGAAAATAGATTTAAGGAATGTCAAGAAGTCTGATCCGAGTTCAAATCTTTGATTAATTATTTGCTTGATAAATTGAATTATCTACAAAAATAATTCAAATCAAATGGATTTTACCAATTAACCTTTCACTTATAAAGAATTAATTTTTTAGGATTAACAATGTCTTCATGTTTGGATCTTGATGATATAACCTTTTTATATCAAGGTGTTTAGTCCTTTTTCAAAAGTAGATAAAAGGAAAATATAAATCAAATAAATTTAAGAAAATTTATTTAAAATAAACATTTTGGTACTAGTACCCGAAACTAAAAAATATTCAGAGGGATTCTATAAATATTTATTTACAAAATCTGAAGTGAAAAAGGAGTAGCATAATTTCTTCGTGAAGTAAATAGAATAGACTTTAATAAAAGATTCAATGCTTTTTCCCTTTAAATAAATTATTTAAGATGCAATAAACTAGAAAGGCAAGGTAGGATACTACCACTACACTCAGCATAACCAAATTAACAGCATTAATATCCATAGCATAAATTGTTTTTGTTTAATCAAATGTATTATATGATTATTTCATTTCGATTAAAATTTTATTAAGTATTTGCTAAATAATTATTTATGAGGGAGCTGTGAATTTTACTTTCGCATGCAACTTTTTATAGAAGACAATCATCTATATATTATAAAGAGAAGTAGTAACCCTTATATATATTATAATGAAAAACATAAGTTCGTATTTTAAATTATGCCTTGTGCTGGTCTGTTTATTATTTGTAGCATGCTCGGATGATAACAGTATACAGAATTTTCCGGGTGGAACTTCTGCACAATTATTGCCGGTAAAAATCTCCGGAGAAAAGAATGGTGGTCAGAAAGTGTTCGTATACGACGATTACAATCGCCTTATAAGTTGTAGTTATTTTTCTAAATCAGATAAAAAGCTATCTAAGATCAGTGAACTTAAAATACAATACGATGCACTGGGGCGTGTAGATAAAGCTACACAGGAATCCTCAGAAGGCGAAAGTTATACTTATACAATAACTTATGACGAATTGCAGATAGTAGTTCAGGATAAATACAATACACGATACATTGACATTGATACACAAGGTAGGGTGTTGAAAATGAAGCAATATTATGCAAATAACAGAGATACATCGATAGAATATAATTACCAATACGATCAGAAGGGTAATTTGATAAAGAACGACTTTAACAACAATTATTATTCATACACCTATGATGTTCATAATGGTATATATAGCTCTGTGAATACACCTCAGTGGTTTTTGGTGACTATGCTGGACGCTACTCTTATTTATAATAATTATACTCAAATACAAGTATCTTACTTAAATGAGGAAGGAAAAGAGCAAACACCTACCACCTTTAAGATAACCCACACTTACAATGAAAATGGATATCCGGTTAAATATCATGTTCCTAATATGACGTTTTGTGGAACGCCACCCTTACCGGAAAGTGATTTTAGAGTGGAATACCAAGAAGCCAAGGTTATGGGGGTATATTTTTGATTTTAATTTATTCTTTAATTATACAAGGACAACATTTGTTGTCCTTTTTTATTAAGGGAATATCTTATATTGTTATAGAGAACGTTGTTTTAGTACTCCAGATGAATCTGATGACTGTTTCTCTTAAATAAATTGATACTTTTGTCTTGTTTAAATGAAAAATCTATGGATATTTTAAGGTCTGTTTTTATATTTATTCTTGCCGGTATATGCGAAATTGGCGGTGGATATCTTATTTGGTTATCAATAAGAGAAGACAAGCCTCTATGGTATGGAATTCTTGGTGGAGCTATCATGATCGCATACGGTATAGTTGCTACTTTTCAGGAGTCTAATTTCGCAAAGGTTTATGCAACGTATGGCGGCTTTTTCATCGTTTTGTCGCTTCTTTGGGCATTTGTGTTTGATAAATATATTCCTACTAAATATGATATTATCGGAGCACTGGTTGCATTGATCGGTGTTTGTATTATCTATTATTCTCCTCGCGAATAATAAATGCTAGTCGATTATTGTATTCTTTTTGTTGTTGGCTAAAAGAATACACGCTATTTAGATATAAAAGTAAAAATGATAACTATTCCGGGTCAGTATTAAACTTCCATTCTTTGTTTACAAAATCAAACACAATTGATAATTCCGATACAGAAGGGAGTTTTAGGAACTTATATTGAGTAATTATAGCTATTCTTGCTCCTTGTAATTTTGATACATTCTCATTCCACTCCGAAATTTTATTGAAATAGGTATTTATACTTTCAATATCGGAAGAGGATATCGCTTTGTTAATATCATTTACTAAACCTACGATATTAAGATTATTATAAGACTCGTTAAGTTTCTTATAATTTTCCATATAACTATCTTGAATTTCTTTTACGTCCATAGCATTGGGAGTTTTGTATATTAAACCTGTTATATGATATAAAGTTAAGTAAAAATAAATACAAATAGATAAGATAGAAGGTGGATATTTTACCTTGTTTTAAATGATTCTTTCAGCAAATGCTATTACATGCCCATCGGGATCTGCGAAATAACATGCTCTGTCTCCCCAATTTCTTTCAATAATGGGACTTATTAGTTTTGCTCCACTATTAATTGCATTTTCAAACTCCAATTGAATATCCTCAACATACAGATACAGTTCACATCTGGGGATTCCATTGCCATCCTGAGGGTGGGGGAGTTGATTTGCTAATATTCTGGCGATTCCGTTGTTAGGCATTAAGCCTAATTTGCAATGGTCGGATAAATTAAAATCTGTCATTCCGGGGACATTAAGATCCGGAGCTTGGCGAAATATCTTTTGATAAAATAAACTGCTTCTTTCTTGATTATCTACAAACAGAATTGTTTGAGCGAGTTTAATGTGCTTCATGATTTTGACTTTATATTGTCATTTTTTTTCTGGACGAGACAAATAATTAAAAAACCTCTGAAACTTTATAAGAGATCAGAGGCTTTTAAGTTTAATATCTATATTGTATTATTTCACTTCCCATACATCCTGTTTCATCAGGTAATCTGTAAGCTTACGAACCGGATTTTTAGCTTGTACTTCTTTTACTTGCTCTTCTATACCTTGGTCGTATGTCGGCTCTTCTACATCACGAATAACACCTAGTGCCAAAGGTAGGCCATTTTGAGGAGACATCAATCCTAGTTTTAGGTGTAATGTATCATCCTTCGTCGTAGCGTCATGCACCAAAACATCATCGATTGTATAACCATTCTGACCGATTATTACATCCTTAATTTGCCAGCCGTCAATTACCAATCCTTTATCTTTGTTTGCTCCGAACAACATCTTTTCTCCATGTTTCAACAAGATGGTACGTTCGGCTCTCCATGCTCTGTCTACAACATTATCGTGGATTGCATCGTTGAATATTACACAGTTTTGCAATATCTCTACAACAGAAGTGCCTTTATGCTTTGCCGATAAAGTCAAAACTTCAGTCGTGTTAGCTAAATCGACATCTATACAACGAGCAAAAAAGGTTCCACGTGCTCCCAGTGCTAATTCTACAGGGTGGAATGGATCTTCTACCGTCCCAAAAGGAGAAGACTTAGAAACAAATCCTCTGTCAGATGTTGGTGAAAATTGCCCCTTTGTTAAGCCGTAAATTTTATTGTTTAGTAGCAAAATGTTAATATCCACATTACGACGTACTGCATGTATAAAGTGGTTACCTCCAATAGCAAGACAGTCGCCATCACCTGTGGCAAGCCAAACGGATAACTCTGGTTTTGCTGTTTTAACACCCGTTGCAATGGCAGCCCCACGTCCGTGAATGGTATGGAACCCGTATGTGTTCATATAGTAAGGCAGGCGAGAAGAGCATCCGATACCTGATATAACAGCTGTTTTATGAGGCTCTATACCCAACTCAGCCATTGCTTTGTGCAAGCAATTGAGAAGAGCATGGTCTCCGCATCCCGGACACCAACGTACATACTGATCGCTTTTATAATCTTTAGCCTGATGAGAAGAGGCTATTTTTAAATTTACATCTATCATAATTTTACTCTCCTAACTTCTTTGTGAATGCTTCAATCAATTCGGAAACAGCGAATGGCTGTCCCTCCACTTTGTTGTAACGTGATACTTGCAATCCGGGGATTTTGTCCACCAAATAGCCGGCGAATTGACCGTTGTTTAACTCTGCAACAATAATATTTTTAAATTTACGGAGTATCGACTCTGTATTCTTAGGTAATGGACTAATAAATCGGAAATGAGCTAAAGCCACTTTATGTCCGAGGATATTCATTTTTTCAACAGCTTCTCGCAAATGTCCGTATGTTCCACCCCATCCGATAACCAGTAATTCTGCATCTTCTCCGCCAATTAGCTCCAGTTGAGGAATTATATCCGCCACTTTATCTACTTTTTGTTGTCTGACATCAGTCATTTTTTGATGGTTAGCTGCGTCGGTAGAGATGGCTCCGGTTTTAAAGTCTTTTTCAAGTCCACCAATACGGTGTGTATAACCTTCTAAGCCTGCTTCAGCCCAGTAGCGAACCATTGTTTCATCATTACGTAACGCACTATTCCATTCGTTGCCTGTGTATTGCGATATATCATGCGGAGTTATTGTCGGATATTGGTCTAAGTCTGGAATACGCCATGCCGAAGAACCGTTTGCTATATAACCATCTGTTAACAAGATCACAGGCATAACACGCTCTAATGCGATCTTAGATGCCCAATAGGCCATATCAAAGCAATCTGTAGGACTAGCTGCTGCCAGTACTACAATAGGACTTTCGCCATTGCGACCATATAGTGCTTGTCTGAGGTCGGTTTGTTCTGTTTTAGTTGGCAGGCCTGTCGATGGGCCTCCTCGTTGGACATCGATAACAATAAGTGGCAATTCAGCCATTACAGCCAATCCTATAGCTTCACCTTTGAGGGCTAAACCCGGTCCTGATGTAGATGTAACTGCTAAGTTACCTGCAAAACTGGCGCCTATAGCCGTACATACACCAGCTATTTCATCTTCCACCTGAATTGCTTTAACTCCTAGCTGTTTAAATTTAACAAGTTCTTGCAAAATATCTGTTGCCGGAGTAATTGGGTATGAGCCCAAGAACAGCGGTTTACCAGAATTTTCGGAAGCAGCGATCAATCCATATGCTGTTGCTGTATTTCCATTAATATCTATATAGTATCCTTTGTCAATATTTACAGTCTCTACCCTATATGAAGAGATAGACATATTGGTATTATGTCCGTAATTAAATCCATCGGCTAGTACTTTAAGGTTTGCTTCGACCAAAACCGGTTTCTTTGCAAATTTGTTAGAAAGTATATGGTTAGCTACATCCAATGGACGATTAAATAACCAACATACAAGTCCTAATGCAAACATATTTTTACTTCTGACACGAGATTTCATATCCATTTCCATACCTTCGAGGCTACTCTTCGTTAGAGTTGTTATCGGTACGGAGATTATCTGCTGTGTTGTCAGTCCTAATTCTGTAAATGGATCTTCGGTAGCAAATAGAGCTTTTTCCAAATCACGTTTTCCGAAAGAGTCTGTATCGATAATTATAACAGAATCTTTTTTCAATGATTTGGCGTTTACTTTCAAAGCAGCAGGATTCATTGCAACCAAAACATCAGACATATCGCCTGAGTTGTAAATTTGATTACCTAAATGTACTTGAAAGCCTGAAACTCCATACAGAGTACCTTGAGGTGCTCTGATTTCTGCAGGAAAATCGGGGAATGTAGCTATCTGATTTCCAAAGATAGCAGAGAGGTTTGAGAAAATGGTTCCGGTTAACTGCATACCATCTCCCGAATCGCCAGAAAAACGTACGACTATGTCTTTTACGTCCTTAATTTTTACTGTGTTTTGCATTACTTACTTTAATAACAGATAGTATTTATTTAATCTTAAACAAAGGAAAAAAGTATTCATGAATAAACAAACTTATTTATATGAAAAATATCAAAATAATACTACTTTATTGATAAAACTTTTCTATGTTCGGATAGGCTAAACTAATAGAGTTCTTATATTTAAAAATAAATTACGTTTTTCTATATTTTTTAGAGAAAAAGCATAGTTGGAATTTCTTTTTTATGTCATTCAACAAATTGAGAACAATATTCAACAGCCTTTTTTACATCTTCAATATTTTTGAAGTCAAAATTTGATTCCTTTAGTTGCTCTTTTATCTCAAGCTCGTGCTTTTTTAATATTTTTGCTAAAGAGTCAAAAGAGTTGAATTTCTGGAATTTTCCTTTTATTTTTAAAAAATATGAATTTTTCGGATGTTTTACAACGTCTTTACCTAATACCAAATCAGGGGTGTGACCATTGAAGTCTTGATTTATATTTTTCATTTCAGTAGAGGAGTTGTTGACAGACCTCATACCATAAGCTCCTGTTTTTCCTTTAGATATAAAACTAGAGTACCATTTTATATATAATGGTAAGGTTTCTGAATTAAGTTTTACTTTTTCATAAAACTCATCGTTTTTTATATGTTCAAAGACTCGGTCATTGATATTAATAAACGATATAAGGGAGGGGTTCGCTAGCTCCATAATGACGTTATTATCTCCCATAAATACCATTTTTCCTGTAAATATATTATAATTGAAGGAGGCTGTAGTTGTGCTTCCTTTCTTGTATATTACTTTTCCTTTCTCAAACTTTTCAAATAAAAATTTAGAATCCGAGTCATCTTGTGCATATGACAACATCGGCAGAAGTATCAGGCATAGAATTGTAAAATGTTTATTTTTCATCGATATGGCTGGTTTAAATTAATAATATGAATATTACACATCCTATATACATAATCAGTTCAGGATGTATACAAAGGTGATTGTCTCGAGAAAACTGTAAGCTCAGCTTTTTATTTCTTGTTCCTTCCACTCTTCATATCCTCCATCAATGCTATATACATCAGAGAATCCTTGTTGCGATAAAAAATCTGCCGCTAGTTGGCTACTGTTACCATGGTAACAAATAACTAATACCGGAGTATCTTTCTCTGTCTCGGATAGAAATTTTGGAAGCGATGATTGGGTAAGGTTTATTGCTTGGTCATCATGAGAAAGGCTAAAACTTAGCTCATCTCTGATATCTACAAGTACTGCGTGATTCTCAACCAATAATGCTTTAGCTTGAGAGGGATTGATATGTTTAAATGCCATAATAGTCTACTTCTTTAATTTTATATATACTATTATAACAAAACTATACGGATGTTGTTTGTTTATCCTGCTTCAGGCACAATAATCCAATAGCAGTTAGCAGCCCGTTAAGTAATAATATTTCATATCCTACTGTGTAAGAAAATAACCTTAGGGAAAGGAATTCAATGAGATAGCTTAATGCCGGTGCAAGTATGCATATGTATGGCACATACTTGTCTCGTATGCTAACTTTTGAGAAAAGACCGAAGAAAAATAATCCTAACAATGGTCCATAGGTATATGATGCTACTTTGTAAATAGTATCCAATACGTTTTCTTGATGAATAGAATTTATGATAAGAATTACCAGTAAAAATGCCAAACTCACAAGTTGATGTACTCTTTTTCTTATTTTCTTTGCTTGCTCTTCATTATCTCGTTTGATATTAAGGATATCTATACATACAGATGTTGTTAATGCAGTTAATGCCGAGTCTGCACTGGAGAAGGCGGCGGCAATTATACCGATCGTGAAAAATATAAGTACGGGAAAACCTAAATATTCGGTTGCCATAACAGGCAATATCTGATCGGAATGTTGGGGGAGGGTGATATTAAATTGGCTTGCAAACAATATAAGTAAGACACCCAAAGATAAAAATAACAGATTGATGGGGATAAAAGCAAATCCGTATGTTACCATGTTCTTTTGTGCATCTTTTAGACTCTTGCATGTTAAGTTCTTCTGCATCATATCCTGATCAAGCCCTGTCATTACAATTGTAATGAATACTCCGCTAAGGAATTGTTTGAAAAAGTTTTGACGGGAAGCCCAATCGTCAAAAACAAATATGCGGGAATGTTCGTTGTTGCTAATCACATTTATTGCTTGTGATATATCTAAGTCCATCTTTGATGCAACCTGCCATATTATGAGTATAACACCTAGTATCAGAGATGAAGTTTGTAGTGTGTCTGTCCATATGATGGTCTTGATGCCACTGCGGAATGTATACGCCCAGATGAGTAGGATGATACCGCTAACGGTAATGAAGAATGGTATATTCCATTGATCGAAAACAAGTGTTTGCAATATGATAGCTACTAGGTATAGGCGTGCGGCAGCCCCGATGATTTTAGATAAGATAAAAAAAGAAGCTCCCGTTTTATATGAATAAAAACCAAAGCGCTTCTCTAAATAACCATATATGGTCGTGAGATTTAGCTTGTAATAGAGGGGGAGTAATACGAAGGCTACGATGAAATATCCAATGGTGAAACCAAACACCATTTGCATGTATGTCATATCAAATTTGCCAACCATTCCCGGAACAGATACAAAAGTTACTCCGGAGATAGATGTGCCAACCATCGCTATGGCAACTACAAACCAGGGAGATTGCCTATTCCCTAAAAAGAATGCTTCATTATCACTGCTTTTTTTGCTTACAAAATGAGAAATAACCAATAGCGTCGTAAAATAGACTGCAATAATAACAAGTATGTATATCCCCATAAGATGATTAGCTATATATTCTTTATATATTCCTGTAAAACGATTCTATGTAGACAGTATTGCTTACAAAGCCAATGTCAGTCATCCTTATATTTGCCAATGTGGAAAAATATAATTGAAGTGACAATTTGGCATAGGTCTATGTCTGAATCAATTATTTAAGTATTGCTTAAAATAATTAAGCAGGGCTAAAGGTAAGAAATAAAGAAGTTGAAAATAATTCGTTGAATATATTTTTTCTTAAAAGGAGTATTTATAAACAAGTAAGTATGATAAAGGCTTATGTTATTATGTGCTGAGTATTTCCTGATTTAACCTCTTTCTCTAGACTTTCTTCAAAGTTAATGATATGCTATATTATTTGGAATAAAAAGGCACTGTTTGATTATAAATCAGACAAAAAGTCGGCCCCAATTGTTAAAATAATAATAAAGGATTTTTACTCGGTTAAAAGTGTTAAAAAATAATCTTATCTTGCATCAAGTGTACAGTTTTTGTATTTAAATTTGAAAATAAATTGAACGACAATAATCAGTTATTAAACAATTAAAGATACTTGCATATGAAAAAGATTTGGAAAAATATTTCAACCTATGCTTTGGTTGCATTAGTGAGTATAGGTGCTACTTATGGTATGTATACCTTTATGGATCATCGTAGAGGATATAGTTCAGCCGACTTTTATAATTATGGGGGAGAGTTTAATCAGAAAGGAGTTCATCTCGCCAGTTTGACCGCGGAAGGATACCCTGATTTTACGAAGGCGGCTGAGAATTCGGTACATGCTGTAGTGCATATAAAATCAACCGTAAAATCACAGGCTCCTGCGCAGGGGCGTCAAAGGGCAATTGATCCATTCGAATACTTTTTCGGATTTGGTGATAGAGGTCAGGATTTTGGTACTCCCCAACCGAGTGTAGGCTTTGGTTCTGGTGTTATTATCTCAAAGGATGGTTACATTGTTACTAACAATCATGTTATAGACAAGGCAAATGAGATAGAGGTTACATTGAATGACAATAGAAAGTTTACGGCTAAACTAATCGGTACAGATCCGCAGACAGATATCGCCTTGCTGAAAATAGAAGGGAATGAATTTGCATATATACCATTTGGTAATTCAGATAACCTGAAAGTAGGAGAATGGGTGTTGGCAGTAGGAAATCCTTTCAATCTGACATCTACAGTAACCGCCGGGATTGTAAGTGCTAAAGGTCGTGGTGGTATTGGTGCAAATAGTGGAGACATTCAGTCGTTTATACAGACCGATGCAGCTATTAACAGAGGAAACAGTGGAGGTGCGCTTGTGAATACAAACGGAGAACTAGTCGGTATCAACACTGCCATCTATTCACAAACTGGTGACTTTGCCGGATATGGTTTTGCTGTTCCTATCTCTATCGCAGGAAAAGTTGTAGCAGACATAAAAGAATACGGAACAGTGCAACGTGCTGTGTTGGGTGTTATGATTCAAGATATCTCTGTAGCGAAAGAGGCTAATCCGGACAAGACAAAAGGTCTTAAAGCAAATGAAGGTGCTTATGTTGGTGGTTTTGCAGAAATGAGTCCGGCCAAACAAGCAGGATTAGAAGAAGGAGATGTGATTACAGCTATCAATGGTGTGAAGGTTAAGGGAGTGAGTGAACTTCAAGATCAAGTAAACAGGTTCCGTCCGGGAGATAAGGTCAAAGTAGATGTAATCCGTGGAAGCTCTACTAAGACCTACGATGTTACACTCAAAAACAGTTCGGGCAATACATCTGTAGTCAAAAAAGGTGACGGTATAGCTGCTGTAGGTGCTGCGTTTAAAGAACTGTCGGCAGACAAGAAGAAAGACCTGGGCGTAAGCTATGGTGTTGAAGTAGCAGGTGTTGATAATGGTGGCAAATTCTATAAAGAAGGAATAAGCAAAGGTTTTATTATTCAGAAGATAAATAATCAACCTGTATCATCTCCAAGTCAGGTAGAAAACATTATCACATCAACAGCAGGCAGTCAGGATAAAGTATTGTTTATATCCGGAATAACCCCATCCGGTGCAAGGAAATATTATGCGGTAGATCTTAGCGAATAAGTATCATATTCGTATTAAAATATAAATAACGCTTAAGTTCAAAACAATAATGTTACTTAAGCGTTATTTATATGTATAAACTTTATAAAGTACAAAATAATTATTCTGTTTAATAAGTATTATTTAAGTCATTCAACAATAAAACCAGACTGTTGATGGTGGCTATCTAGTATTTTTTTACTATATTTGCAAACATTTTTGGGGTATTTTATTATACATATCTGTATATGAGGCAGTTAAAGATTACAAAGTCAATTACTAATCGCGAGAGCGCGTCATTAGACAAGTATTTACAAGAAATTGGTCGTGAAGATCTAATTACGGTTGAGGAGGAAGTAGAGTTAGCACAGGCTATTAAAAAAGGTGACCGTGCAGCACTCGAAAAACTTACTAGAGCCAATCTTAGATTCGTGGTATCTGTTGCAAAACAATACCAAAATCAAGGATTAAGTTTGCCCGACCTAATTAATGAGGGAAATTTGGGACTAATCAAAGCTGCGGAAAAATTCGACGAAACCAGAGGGTTTAAATTTATCAGTTATGCGGTATGGTGGATTCGCCAATCTATATTGCAAGCTTTAGCGGAACAATCGCGTATCGTACGCCTTCCGCTCAATCAGGTAGGCTCGCTGAATAAGATCAGCAAGGCATTCTCTAAGTTTGAGCAGGAAAACGAACGCAAGCCATCGGCAGAAGAGCTAGCAGAGCAATTAGATATACCGGTTGATAAAATCGCCGATTCGCTGAAAGTCTCAGGACGACACATTTCGATGGATGCTCCTTTTGTTGAAGGAGAGGACAACAGTCTGTTAGATGTACTTGTAAATGATGACGCCCCAATTGCAGACCGTAAGTTGATAAACGAATCGCTCCAGCAGGAGATCGAACGTGCATTATCAACATTGACAGAAAGAGAAAGTGAGATTATCAAAATGTTCTTCGGTATTGGGTATCAAGAAATGACCCTTGAAGAAATTGGTGATAAGTTTCAATTGACACGTGAGCGTGTACGTCAAATTAAGGAGAAAGCAATTAAGCGTTTAAGACAAAATTCGAGAAGCAAATTATTGAAAAGTTACCTGGGCTAAAAATAAATAGTCGGGTATTAAAAATTATAAAGGGAATTAGTTTTACTAATTCCCTTTTTTCTTTTTTGTCAAATCAAATTAGAATTTCTTTTTTAGAAATTCCATTTAAGTGGCTCGAAATAAGCCTGTGGGTGAAGGCAAGCAGGACATGTCTTGGGTGCCACCTTGCTTTTGATTACAAATCCACAGTTGCGGCATTGCCAGTCGATAGCTTCTTCGCGAGAGAAAACGCCATTGCTTTGTACACGAGCCAATAAAGCTTTGTAACGGTCTTCGTGCATGTTTTCTACTTTGGCTATCATTCGGTACATTACTGCAATTTCTTTGAATCCCTCTTTCTCTGCTATTTCAGCAAATGCAGGGTAATCAATAGCCCATTCTTCATGTTCTCCGGCTGCTGCTTCAATTAAATTTTCTTCGGTAGTACCAACTTTTCCGGCAGGATACATGGCTGTTATTTCAACCATACCGCCTTCTAGAAATTTAAACATACGTTTTGCATGTTCTTTTTCCTGATCTGCTGTTTCAAGGAATATTGCTGCTATTTGCTCATATCCTTCTTTCTTCGCAGTGCTTGCAAACATTGTGTAACGCATTCTTGCCTGTGATTCTCCGGCAAAAGATTTGAGTAGGCATTTTTCTGTTTCTGTGCCTTTAATACTTTTTTCCATAACCTTGATGATAGTTTAAAAAAAATGATTTTTACAAATTTAATATTTAAAATCCTTTTCGAAGAAAGAATTCAAATGATTTTATACCTTTGTGCCCTGAAAATTGAACTTCAGGACTTGTTATTACGTAATTGGAAGAAGCGAGTATAAGTGCTTCTAAATATTGTAATTTCAGAATATTAGATTTTTTATGTATTTTATAGCAAATAATAAATCACATTAATCCATTCCTCGTTTGTTATGAAAAAAGATTTCCTAAAAGACTTTACCCCTCAGTTATTTATTTCCTTAAAAACATATAGTAAAGAAAAATTTATAAACGACCTGATGTCAGGCCTTATAGTCGGGATTGTTGCCCTGCCTCTTGCTTTAGCTTTTGGTATAGCATCGGGTGTTACTCCCGAAAAGGGTATTATAACGGCCATTATTGCCGGATTTATTATATCGTTCATGGGAGGAAGCCGGGTACAGATTGGAGGTCCTACAGGAGCTTTTATCGTTATTGTATATGGAGTTGTTCAAACCCATGGTATCAAGGGGCTTATTATTGCAACTATTATCTCGGGGGTTATACTCGTTCTTTTAGGAGTGTTTAAGCTCGGGAAGATTATAAAATTCATACCATATCCTATTATTGTAGGTTTTACAAGTGGTATCGCCGTTACTATATTTACAACCCAGATAGCAGATGTTTTTGGATTGAACTTTGGCGGTGAAAAACTACCCGGAGATTTTATCGGAAAATGGATAATGTATTTTAAATATTTTGGAACGATCAACTGGTGGAATACACTTATCAGTATAGCCAGTATTTTTATAATTGTGATCACTCCCCGCATTGTGAAAAAGATACCGGGGTCACTCGTCGCAATTTTGATAATAACAGTAGTTGTATATCTATTAAAAACGTATGCCGGCATAGAAGTGATAGATACTATTGGGGATCGCTTCAGAATCAAGGCTGAGATTCCCGATGCAGAAATTCCGGTCATTAATATGGCTGCAATTATAGATTTGTTACCAGTTGCCATCACTATAGCAATGCTTGGTGCGATAGAATCCCTTTTGTCGGCAACGGTTGCAGATGGTGTGATCGGAGGGGAGAAGCATAATTCTAATACTGAACTTATAGCACAGGGGATGGCAAATATTGTAACACCTTTGTTTGGCGGTATACCTGCAACAGGAGCTATTGCCCGTACTATGACCAATATTAACAACGGAGGACGCACTCCTATTGCCGGGATCGTACATGCAGTCGTGTTGCTGCTTATTTTGCTTTTGTTTATGCCGTTGGCTCAATACATTCCTATGGCTTGTCTTGCTGGAATACTTGTTATTGTATCATACAATATGAGTGAGTGGCGTACATTTAAATCTCTTTTGAAAAATCAGAAATCCGATATTGCCGTATTATTGATAACATTCTTCCTGACGGTAATATTTGACCTTACAGTAGCGATAGAAGTTGGACTACTATTAGCTGTTGTCTTATTCTTGAAGCGAATAAATGAGGTTACGCAAGTGTCTGTTATAAAAGATCAACTAGACTTGACCGATGAAAGTGAGTTTACTCAAAATGAGGAGATCTTATCATTGCCCGAGGGCGTTGAAGTATATGAAATAGATGGGCCGTTTTTCTTTGGTATAGCCAATAAGTTTGATGAGAGTATGCGCGAGATTGGCGAAAGCTCCAAAATAAGAATTATTCGGATGCGTTTAGTTCCATTTATAGATTCTACAGGATTACATAACCTGACCAGTTTGTGCAGAAAATCGATGAAAGACGGAATACAAGTTGTATTGTCTGGAGTAAGGCCGGAAGTGCATGCTATGATAGAAAAGTCGGAAATTCCGAATATGATAGGAGAGATTAATATTTGCGATAACATAAACCTGGCTATTGCGAGAGCAAAAGAGATACTCGAAAATGAAGATTAGAGCATCCAAAGCTCAACGTATTATCAGAGGGTAAGGTATATTGTTTAATTGATTAAGTTACGCACGATGTATAAATGTATTATGAGTTAATCATAGTATCTTTACATAATGAAAGTATTACTGACCACGCTCAATGCTAAATATATACATACTTCGCTAGCTCTACGATGGTTGTATGTAGCCAACAAAGATAAATTCGATATCTCGTTTAAGGAATATGTAATAAAAGAAGAGGTAACTACAATTGTAGACGATCTTTTATTACAGAACCCTGATGTCATTGGTCTCAGCGTATATATCTGGAATGTGGAAAAGGTGAAACTTTTGATTGATTTGATCAAAGAAAAAAGTCCACAAACCATTGTAATCGTAGGAGGTCCGGAGGTTACTTATGAGCCTGATTATTTTGTGAAAAATTGGGATGTCGATTATCTGATTAGCGGAGAAGGTGAATTTGTACTAGGTGAATTACTTACGGCTATAAGCACTAAAAGTGAGCCTATTATAGATGGTGTGTCGAAAAGAGGATCGGTAAGTAAGATTGTTGCTAAAGCTGATTTGGAGAAACTAGCATCTTTACCCTCTCCATACCAACTGGAAGAAGATAAGGAAAATATGAAAAACAGATTACTGTATTTCGAAACATCTCGAGGTTGCCCTTATCAATGTCAATACTGCTTGTCTTCACTCGAAAAAGGAGTCCGTTATTTCCCAAAGCATCATATTGTAGATAATCTGTTTTATTTTATCCGGAGTAACGCCAAACAAATCAAGTTTCTTGATCGTACCTTTAATCTGAATAAGGAACATACACGATTTGTATTTGATTTTTTGATCGATCATTACCGCCCGGGTTTAAGCTGCCAGTTTGAAATATATGCGGACTTGCTGACTGACGAATCAATAAATTACCTCAATAAAAACTTACCGGAAAACTATTTCAGATTTGAGATTGGTATTCAATCTACTTACGAACCTACTAATATTGCAGTAAAACGTAAGCAGAATTTTGAATTGCTGGCAGGCAATATACAAAAGCTGATGGATGGCGGTAGAATAGATTTGCATTTAGACCTTATCGCCGGATTGCCTTACGAGACTTATGAGCGATTTGTAAAGTCGTTTAATGATGTATTTCGTTTGAAGGCGAAAGAATTGCAGCTTGGCTTTCTAAAGATGCTGAGAGGTACATCTCTTAGACGTAACGCCCATAAATATGGATACAAATACAGCATTATCGCTCCATACGAAATTGAGTCGAATAATGATATTACCCACGAAGAGCTGGAACGTATACATGATGCTGAGCATGCCCTTGAGAAATATTGGAATAGCGGGAAGTTTAGCCGTACCATGCAGGTATTGACCGATACGTATTATAAAGATCGATATTTCGAGCTATTTGATGAAATAGGGCAGTATTATAATTTGCACAACCTTCCGCATCATGGTTATCGGTTAGAAGATATATTTTTGTTTTTGCACAACTTCTTATTATCCCGAGGCATTGATTTGTTTACAGAGTTAAGAACAGACTATTACTGTAACTTTAAGATACGTCCGCACGGATTTTGGGACGATAAAATAGAAAAAAGAGAAAGAAAGCAGCTGCTGTATCAAATAGGGAATGACAAACCATTTTTACAAAAATACGGATTGAATAGAAAAATCATAGAAAAGCAAGCCGCTATTGATATTGTAGAAAATAGTGACAATGAATATTTATTGACTGTTTTTCTTGAGAAGGATAATAGTGTAGAGCATTTGTTTCTCTCCTATACTTTTAAAGAATAATATTATCTTATTGATAGATATTGTTCTTTGACATGATTATCTTTTCAGTAAGAAAAGTGACATTAAAAAAACTATATAAAAGTGTCACTTTTGTCACCTTTTGTTCGTAATTTGTTGTTTGTCAGCTTTATGAAAAAGTGACAGGTGTTGCCTTATTTATATAAAAGGAAGATACATAGTTGTTTTGCCATATCGGGTAATTGCTTTGCCCATTGTTTTACTGAGAGAGTTCTGATATACTCATTTTCACAAGTAATGTTCATTGCAATGCACAGTTTAGTGGAAGGCGTACAATGCTTGATAATATCTTCAACCAGCTTCTGATTACGGTAAGGAGTTTCTATAAATATCTGTGTCTGGTGCTCGTGATGTATTAGATTTTCAAGCTGTTTGATCTTCCTGATACGTTCTGCTCCATCGATAGGCAAATAACCGTGAAATGCAAATCCTTGTCCGTTAAATCCGGATGCCATAAGCGAAAGAAGAATAGACGATGGTCCTACTAACGGGACTACTTTATAATTCTTCTTCTGGGCAATCGCTACGATGTCGCTTCCTGGGTCGGCTATAGCCGGACAGCCTGCTTCGGATATAATACCCACATGAAATCCGTTTATCATAGGGTTGAGGTAATTCTCGATGTCCTCGGGCTTGGTATGCTTATTCAGCTCGTAGAAGGTAAGTTCATCTATATTGATGTTGCTCTCTACTTTTTTCAAGAAACGACGGGCAGAGCGGATATTCTCCACAATAAAGTATTTTATTTGTAAGATGATCTCTTTGTTGTATGTAGGCAATACCTGTTCGATAGAAGTTTCTCCTAGTGTTACGGGTATGAGATATAACGATGCTTGCATAGCATTTTAGTCTTTTAGTTTATATAAATAATAGGTTTTGAATTTATCTTCAATATATGTGTCTACTATCTTATAATTCTCATTCAAAGCCGGTAAGTTAAAGAAATAGTCGAAGTTGAGAGAGAATTGGGATAATATGATGAATTGGACTTCTTTATTTTCTATGTACTTCGTCTGCTCATCCCTCATTTCGGGATAGATAGAATGAGGTAGATTTGGTGAAATAAAGTATTTGACATTCGGTACAATATTCGCTTTTGTAAATACGCCACTACCGAGGTCTAAACCAAGATTGAGCAGTGTGGGGTTGCTTTCTTTCATTACAATGTTACTAAAAACAAAGGTCGGATTGTCAGGTTCTTCTTTTCTTAATAGTTCCGCTTTGGATAATGAAAAAAAGTTCTTTTCTCTTATTCCTATTCCAATAGCTAATACAAAGAAGAGGATATAAAAATACCATTTGGGTTGTAGTTTTACGAATTTTCGAATGATATCTACTATTGCAATCCCCCCTAACAGGCTGAAAATGTAATACGGAATAGTATAATAGTACATAAAGAGAAATGTCATAGATATCATAATATGTACAGCAAAGAAAGACAATATGATCGAGGCTTTGTATAGTGTATTACGAATATATTTTATAGGAAAGTAAAAAGAGCCTGTATAGATAAAGAAATAAGTGAGTGGTTCAAATCTTATACGTTGATAAAAGCGTACAATAACTAATTCTATCATCTCATTCGCATTAAATCTGGCATATTTGCTATTCAATACAATATATGTATTCCAAGCATCAGAAAGAGCATTATTGTATAAAAAATAAAAGATTATGGGCAAGAATAATATTAGTAGTCCTACAATATAGGCAAGAATATTCTGAAATAAGTTTTTATAATTTTTTCCTATGATAAGATTAATAAATATAGCTGCCAATGGAAAGAACCAAAAAACAACTAAATTGATTTTTATCAGTATGGTTGCAGCACACATAATACCATGAATAAGCATGATTAGAGGTTTATGTGTTTTGCTATTGTCTTTAAAATGTGATAAAAAGAAGAAGAGACTAATCGTTGCAAATACAAGTATCATTTCTTCTGCCGAACCTCCTTCCAATATATGTGGCAAGGTGAATAAAGGATAGATAAGAGCTACGATGAATGCATATATTTTATCTTCTATATATAGCTTGGCTGTAAAATATCCGGCACATATCATAAAAGCCCACATCAGCGCTTCAATGATATACATTCCAAAGAAGGTTGTGTTAGAAATAAGATACGCTATTCCATAAATGAAAAATATTAGTGGTCCCTTATGATCAAATAATTCAGAGTAAATAATTTTTCCATTAAAAATTCCTTTTCCAATTGTAAAATATAGATTTATATCATCCCATTCATTAAAAGGGTATAACGGTGACATTTTAGAACAAAAAAACAGTAAAAGAAAGGAGTAAACGAAAAGTATAATTAGTGTTTTTTTCTCTGAAATTATTTCTTTTCTTATCATTAATTTAAATTATTACTTTGAATCGAAAGTAAAAGTAAAGAATATTATTCAAAAGAATAAATAATTGTATTTATAATAGTTTTGCAAATTAATATAACTTTGTAGTAAATATATGATAATGGATTTATCTTCTGACTTTATTACCCGTACAAAAGCTCTTCTAGGGGAAGAATGGGATGCTTTTGTACAAGCACTAAACAGTCAATCTCCTACGAGCATTAGAATAAATAATCATAAGACCGAGAAACCGTTACTCGATAGAGTTCTGTGGTCTCAATCAGGATATTATTTGCCTCAAAGACCTTCATTTACTTTCGATCCGCTGTTTCATGCCGGATGTTACTATGTACAAGAGGCCTCTTCAATGTTTATAGAACAAGCTCTCAACCAGTATGTTGCAGGGGATAATGTGCGTATCCTTGATCTTTGCGCTGCTCCCGGCGGTAAATCGACTCTGATAGCTGATATAATGGGAGAGGGTAGTCTTTTAGTATCTAATGAGGTAATCCGCACCAGAGCGAATATATTGGCTGAGAATATAACAAAGTGGGGTAATCCTAATACGGTAGTGACTAACAACGATCCGCAACACATCGGAAAATTGGAAGGCTTCTTTGATTTTATATTAGTGGATGCTCCGTGCTCAGGGGAGGGTATGTTCCGAAAAGATGAGGGTGCAACATCGGAATGGTCGATAGACAATGTCAAGCTCTGCAAAGAGCGGCAGCAACGTATTTTGGCTGATATATGGCCTGCTCTCAAAACTGACGGCTTGTTATTATACAGTACATGTACATACAATGTAGATGAAAACGAAGACAATGTACAATGGATTTGTGAAGAGCTGGGAGCAGAGGTTTTACCAATCGAAGTTAAAGAAGAGTGGGAGGTAAGCCCCTCTTTAAGAGATGGTTTTCCTGCTTACCGATTCTTTCCTCATAAGACTAAAGGCGAAGGATTCTTCTGTGCTTTACTTAGAAAGACTTCTGAGGAAGGTTCTTTAAAGAGGAGGAAGGATAAAGATAAAACATCAAAAAGTATTATTCCATTTGATTGTAAAGACTATGTGAAAGATAATGAATTATTTACATTCTATTCTCAAAAGGATAGATGGTTTGCTTTTCCTTCACTTCTGTATAATGACCTTACTCTGATAAAGTCGTATCTGAATGTTATTTCAGAAGGAATTTGCTTGGGAGAGGTTAAAGGCAAGGATTTTATCCCGGATCAGTCTCTAGCATTAAGCACATGTTTCAATGTTGCGAATTTCACTACTTATGATGTGGACTGGAAAACCGCTATAGCTTATCTACGCAAAGAGACACTATTATTACAAGATCAGCCAAAAGGCTATATTTTAATTACCTACAAGAACAAACCATTGGGGTTTGTAAAGAATATAGGTAATCGTGCTAATAACCTTTATCCACAAGAATGGCGAATACGTTCAGCGAATATTCCTGAGGCTGAGGTGAATGTTATCTAATCAGTTTTTATAAAACCTAGGGTACGACCAATTTTAGCAAATACACGGAATCCGTTATATATCCATGTTTTAGATTTAATTATGTCAGTAACAAATCCATTCTGATCGAGATAATATAATCTTTTGAGTTTTTCTGTCAGTGAGGGACTAAGAAGTTCGTTGCATACTAGTAGCTTCTCTTTGTATATAATTTCTCCGCCAATTTTTGTGCTAAAGCCTTCCATATTATAAATGGAAATAAAAGTATCTACATATCTCACAGGTAAATGGTCGAGTGCAATTCCTTGGAAGAATAACTTCCAGTCGGACATAACTTTAAGGTCTTCACAGTATAGTCCGTATTTTTCGAAATTCGATCTGTGTATAAAGAAGGCCTGATGACATAAGAAGCCGGCAAACAAGTCATAGATAGCAAAACACCAATCACGATCTTTGTACGATGTATCTGCCTCTAACTTTCCTCCAACTTCCATATAAAAATTTCCGCAGATAAAAGGTTCGTGGGGATCATCATTGAATATATCATGAAGGACATTCTCATTGTATAATACATCGCCAGAATTGAGAAAATATAGATATTCGCCTTTAGCCTGTCGGATACCCTTATTCATAGCATTGTAAATACCAGTATCTTTTTCACTTACCCAGTAGCCGATCTTGCTTTTATATTGATCTATTACATCGATACTGCCATCTCTAGACTGACCGTCAATAATGATAAATTCATAGTCGAAGAAAGACTGTGAAATAACACTCTTTACGGTTTTTTCAAGACCGGTTTTATCATTTAAATTGACAGTTATAATTGATAGTTTCATGATTTACTTTCGCCTCGATTTTATTAAGAAAGGATTTAAGAATACCAGCTTCTGATAAAGTGATAAGACTGTTGCCGCTTTACGCAGGCTATAACCTTTTGCGTAATATATCTGTATTTTATACATTCTCTTTATCCGCTCAATGATTGTTCTCTTATAGCTACCGTTTGTATATGTATTAAACTCATGCAATAAATAAACCATCCAGGCTGTTTGATTTAGAGGTTTTAGAGTAGAAGACATTCCTCCGAGATGTTGCCTATAGACCGCCATATAATCAGGGAGAAATTTTATCTTACCCGATAGTGACACAATCAGTTGAAGAGCGTAATCTCCATTTTTTACAGTATAGTACCAGTCCGGTGTTTTATGTGCATCTTTACGAAAAATGATAGAGGTAGTAAGTAACCCCCAATCTTTTTGAATAATGTCTGTTGTAGTCAATACATCCCGTTCCATCTCTATATTTTCATCCAAATGTCCGCACATCAGAGTATGTACCTTATGAGAGCACATAGCAAAGTCGGGATTAGCCTCCATAAAATCAACTTGCTTCTGAAGTTTATAAGGGTCAGTCCAAAAATCATCGCCATCACACAGCGCTATATATTTTCCACGCCCGCTATTAATATTATTTATCCAGTTGAGCATCATTCCCTGATTGGTTTCAGGTAATCTTAATCGTATAATGTCGGGATACTTCTTCTGATATTCTATACAAATAGCACGGGTGTTGTCTGTACTGCAATCCTCACCGATTACCAATTCGAATGGAAAGTCGGTTTTCTGCATTACAACTCCTTCTATAGCTTCCGCTATAAACTTTTCATGATTATAAGTAATCATGGAGACAGATACGATTATGTTGTGCTCTTTGTTAATCATTGAATAATGGTGTTCAAACTCTTAAAAGGTGACAAAAGTAACAGGTTTATTATTCTTTTTGATTGTTATTTTAGCTTTCCCCAATAAAAACATTTTATAAAGATAATTTTTGTGTAAGAATATATGATCTAATTAATAGAGAATTAATTATAGATAAATATTTAGCTTCCAACCTATATTGTCTTTGTCTAAGAAACTTTCATAATACAAACCTATTGAAAAGTTATGGATATTTTCTGCGTATAATCGAAATCTTTTTGATAATGATATCTTATAGTCAAACTGTTTGTTATATATAAAATATTCAGAAGCAATGGTTATTTGAGCTTGAGAGAATGATTTGTCGGCATAAATAGTCCCTCCAACTTTCTTTTTTCGTCCTATTAGGTAATTAGCACCTAATCCCAAGCTTATATCTTTTATATTATAACGATAAAGAAGAGAGTGATTTTGCCATTTTATTTTGTTATCTATATATTTTAGTTTTCGTATTCTGTATCCGTATGATAAATAATCATTTGAGCTTTTCTTACTTTTTATAAATAGATTATTATAGCCTATAATTGTGCTAATATCATATGATCCTTTGCTATCGAACTGATGAGTCAAAGATAACCCTAGATTTGTCTTTATGTTGCTTATCCCTCCAAAATAGATTTTTGCTTCATAGCCTAACGGTAATCTTGTAGAACCTGAGTATCCAAAAGAATATAAGTCGTATAAGTAGCACATAACCAACATTCCTTCTGTCTTATAACATCCTGTCGCTGAAAATTTAGATTCAAACTTTCTTTTACTTTCTTCTAATTCTAAAATTCCAGATATCTTATTTATGAAATCACTAACTATGATAGCTTCTTTTAATGATCTATTAGTTTCAGGATTCCAATACTTCTTAAAGTGATATTCATCCTTATTTGTATATTCTATACAATAAGTTATGCCATCAGAACCTTGTTCCCATCCCTCAATCTCTCTATCTGTTTTTAATTCTAAGATTTTTGAATCGTTTATAATATTGTATATCTTAGCTATTTTAGTTTGGTTTATCTCTTGCTTTAAATATATAGTATCACTGTCTTTATTGGAATTTTTTTTCGTTTTAAATCTATAATTAGTCAATGTCCCTCCCATAAGCCCTTGATCCATCCATATGTCAATAATCTGACCATAATTTTTGAATCTAAAATAAAAATCATGTTTGGAGCTGAGGAGATCGGGTAAATCAAGTTTTTTATAAATTTTTTCATTCGTTTTTAAATACAAGGTATCGTCACATATCTTCTTAATATTTTGAGCATTAAGATTCCAGAATAATGAACTGAAAATAATCAAAGATAAACAACGGGTCATAATTATAGGATATGCTGTTTTATGTTGTTAATATTTATTTGTATCACAAATCAGCTATTTATCACATTTATTATTCTTTCCATATCCTCTTCATCATATCGATGATCGCAAGGTAGAGGCAGCAGGTAGTTGACTATCTTATATTCGGCAGAGCCTTTCTCTACAAGTCCTAGTGTTTCCTTCCAATATGTAGATACATATATTTTGTTATCAATCAGTTTCTTTCTTAAATCACGATCTTCTGAATAGAACATATAACTCAGCGGGCACGTATCTGAGGGAAAGTTATCATATTCAAACTTATTATCTTTCCCCAAGACATAATGTAAATAGTTAAAGTTTTTTATCTGTCTTTCTTTCAGATTTTCGTAGTCTATGTTAGATAGTAATGCAGAAGCAAGATTCGACATACGTTTTATTGGTTGACCAACGAGGCTTGTGCAGTAGTCAAGATAATCCTGATAGGCAGCACTGGCATTACCGTATTCGATCCGTTTCATCAAATGTGTCATATGAGGAATAGAGAAGTCTAGCTCAAGCTCTTCACTAAGAAAGGTATCTGTATATAGATAAGCTCCGTCCGGGAGTCCAAAAAATTTGCGTGGAGAATATATTGTGTCGATACTTTCGTAAGGTTTCGAAAAGAAAGCATGCGTATTATCAACTATCAATTGTTTTCCAAATTCTTTGACAAGCTGCAAAACGGTGCAACACTTTATGCCGTAAGTGTCGGAATAAAAAAATACTTCATCTTCTTTTAATTCTTTATCGAAAATAGGATTGAGGCGGGAATCTACAGAATAGAATTCAGATTCGATCCCTAGTTTCTTTATAGGTTCCCAGATAACTTCAGAATTCAAGTAAGGAATATATATCTTTTTATATTTCTTTGCTCTTAGTATATATTCAAGACAGTTGCGAGCAGTATTTAGCTGTAATGCTCCTTTATGATAATGTTCTCCTTTGCGAAGTTGAAGTTCGAAGTATCCTCCTATCTCTTTCATGTCTTTAATATTTTCTATGAAGTATTACCTTTGATTAATAAGATTTTCGCTTTTTTGTAACGTTAAATCAATTTATACTCATTTAGCATATCTTGTGTTTCTGCCAAACTGTTGAACATCATAACGTCTATAATCGATAGCCAAGGGATGAAATCATTATTGAATTGTTTATAAGCAACAAGATTGGATGATAAGAAGCGGAGGCTTACTCCCTTTTTCTCGAAGTCCTTTGGATGGTACAGTTCTTGTCCGCCAATTGCATTATAATAATCTTTTGCTCCTAGAGTCTTACATATAGCTATTACCTTATCTTGTCCCGCAAGAGTTTGATCTATATCAATTGTTGATGAAATAATAATTTTAGTATGAATATTCAGATATTTACAAACCTCTTTGATTGAATTATAAATATATAAGAAAAGATTTTTCTCTTTGTAGTTGATAATATCTTCCACAATTGGTATCACCTGCTCAAAATAAGGAGCCTTGCGATATGATTCTCTTATCTGATTTATTAATTTTTTCTTATCGAAAGAATCGGCTACAGAGCGATCTTTTATATCCAGATAATCGGAATCTTTTTCTACCGATATTGAGATTAGCGTATCCTTGTTGTTTTGTAGGATGCGATTACGGTTGATCCATCCTTTTTTTGTATATTTAGCATTATCGTATATTACATACTTATCTACGGCATTCAGTAGCTGAAAATAGCCAATGTATGGCATAAAATAAGGCTGCATTATTCCTAAAATCATTTTTCCCAAGGTTTATTTTTAATTAGCTCGCATATTTTTCCTACTTCTTCAAACTCCAAATCTGCGTACATCGGTAAGCATACAATTTCTTTAGACACTTGTGCTGCAACGGGCAGGTTGCTAACACTGGCAGAAGGAAGTCCTCTATATGTCGGGAAATCACTTATAAGAGGATAGAAATAACGGCGTCCGAATATATCATACTCCTGCAACTTGAAATACAGATCATCACGATTCATGCCATACCCAGCTGTATTTACTCGTATTGGATAATAAGGGTAAGTATGCTCTACTCCTTCGCCGACAGTCATATAAGTGATTCCTTTCACATCTTTTAGCAGGTTGTCATATAATTTAGCTAGCTCTAGACGTTTAGCGATATAATTATCTACATGTTTCAATTGCAGTGAGCCATAAGCTGCTTGCAATTCATTCATCTTCGCATTTATACCCGGCTCAATAACAGTTGTTTCGTTCCTGAATCCGAAGTTTTTTAATAAATCGATACGCTGTTTCGTCTTTTCATCCTGACAAACAATCGCACCTCCTTCTATTGTATTGTAAACCTTTGTTGCATGGAAACTGAGAATAGATAAATCACCCCAATTCATTACCGACTGTCCATCTTTTTTAACAGCAAAAGCATGAGCAGCATCATATATTACACGTAGCCCGTAGGTGTCTGCTATGCGTTGTATTTCTTCTACATTGCACGGATTGCCATAGACATGCACCGGCATGATGGCGGTTGTCTTTGGCGTAATGGCCGCTTCTATCTTTTCCGGATCTATATTATAGTTCTTACTATCTATGTCTACAAATACAGGCTTGATGTTGTTCCACCACAATGAGTGTGTTGTTGCAACAAAGCTGAATGGAGTGGTGATAACTTCACCTGTGATACGTAAGGCCTGTAATGCTGTTATTAATGCCAGTGTCCCATTGGCGAATACAGAGATGTGCTTAACGCCAAGATAATCTGCCAGTTCTTTTTCGAACTGTTCATGAAACGGACCATTGTTTGTCAACCATTTATTATCCCATATTTTTTGCAGATAGGGAATAAATTCATCCAAAGGTGGAATCGCCGGTTGGGTAACCATTATTTTTTTGTTCATAATCTTTTACCTAATAAGTTTATTGTATAAGTTTCTAATCCATAAAGGAGTAAAGCTCTTTATTCTGCCTCTGAAAGATTTATCTCCGTAAAGTAAAATTTCGAGTCTCTGTTTATGTTTTGTGAAGGTTTCTGTATAGTTATAGTTCAAATACTTGTCGTATTTATTTATCAGCTCGATAACCTTTGCACACTGGTCTTTTTCGTCCATCCGCGACCATTGTCCGTTATCATGTATCCTATATGCCGAAGTTACGTCTTTGAGATATAGCAAGGGTGCAAATTGTCCCATATACATCCCTAGCATCCAATCGGCTATTTCCATATCAAACAGTTTTGGGTCTAATTGCTGTATATATTTTCCTCTGAATACGCAACAAGACAGATTACCTATGCGGTTTCCCAATGCCAACTGATCGGTAGTGATCAGTTCATAGTCTGTATCAAGAGTCCAGTCAAATGTTTCTTCTCTATGTTGATCTTCAAACAGACATATGTGCCTGTTGTAACTCATAGAGGAGTTTGGTATCTTCTCCAGATGGTTGATATGATTCTCCAGGTGGGATGCCTTTACCCAATAGTCGTCACCTTCCATGATGGCAACATAGTCTCCTGTACATGTTGCAAAAGCCTGTTGGTAATTGCGTATATATCCTACATTTTGTCCTTTATGTAAATAATGGAAAATAAATTTTGTTTTCGATTCATACTCCTTTATAATCTCTACAGTATTGTCGGTAGAGCAATCGTCGGCAACAATAATCTCAACATTGTGAGATGTTTCCTGCATCAAAATACTCTCCAATGCCGGACGTATATAATTGCTGTGATTGTATGTAATGAGTATGATATTTATCTTCATATTTTGTAAAACTCTGTTCTTACATTCGAATATTGTCCAATGGTCTTTTCTCTGTAAAAATACAGTTATGAAAAGAGCTTTCTTAATACTTTTTGTACAAAACGGAATGGTTTGTATATCATTCTACCCAATTTGTATTCTGGGGTATGATAATGCCAGTAAAGTTCTTTATTGTATGTTTCTGCTTTAATCCGATCTCTAACAGGATTCAAATACTCAAGAAACAAAGGTATATGATTCTTAAACATTTGTAAAAGCATTGCATCATTTTTATCTGTTTCACGGAATATACGCATCGATCGTGAAACTTCTTTTATCCTATAATAATAGTGAAAGTCATTAAGTTTTATAACCCTATCATTCGGTGTGATCAACGAAAGGTAAAAATCCCAGTCCTCTATACCGTCAAACATATTCGGATTGTAACCTCCGGCTTCAAGAAAGTCCGATTTTCGGAATATGGCTGAATTGTAGATTTGGTTCTCTGTAAGCATTTTTTCAAATACAAAATCCGGATTTATCTTTTTTTCATTTACATCGCCAAATAATATTGTATCACTATATATTAGTTTTATCTCAGGGTCTTTTGTAAATGCCTTTATTGCCTCGCTAAAATAATGAGGACCTAACTTATCGTCTCCATCCAAAGGAACTATATATTCTCCAATAGCTTGAACAACTCCATAGTTTCTGGTATCACAAACCCCGCTGTTTTTTTTCCAAAAATATTTGAACCGCTTGTCTTTTTCTATCCATAGTTTTGCAACTTCTTCTGTATTGTCAGGAGAACCATCATTAACCATAATACATTCCCAATGAGGATAATCCTGATCGAGAAGTGATTGTAGTGCCTCAGGCATATATTTAGCCTGATTATAGCACGGCATGATAACGGATATGATAGGGTTCATAATATAAAGTTTATAGTTTAAGCCATTTTAGTAAACCTAGCTTCTTTAAGTACCTTACACTTGTTGATGTTTTTAATTTATATAGCTCTTGTCTTTTCTCTATCCAATCTTTGTACAAAGCATTGTAGAGAGGATAAGAGTGAGCTATATGTTCGTTGCGCTCATCTATAAGCAATTGCTTGTTTGAAGCATTCGAACTGATTCCATCAATATAGAAAGTAGAGAAATAACCATCAATATGTCTGTATGTACATCTTAACAGGCATATAGCATCCATAAAGAAAGCCCAGTCTGAAGTTATCTTTTTTTCTTCCGAATAATATCCATATTTTACCAAAAGTTCTTTTTTTATAAAAGAAGCTGTGTGTGGCAGCGTGTCTTCTGCAAAATATTTAAAATCAGGATTGCTGGGATATTGTTTTATATAGCTTGTCTTTGATAAACTATCAGCAATTTCCATATCAAAATATACGATATCTTCCCCTGTAATTTGGGATATAATCGATTGTAAATCACAATCCTCTTTTATAACATCTCCACTGTTTACGAACAATATATATTGCCCTTTTGCTTGCCTGATCCCTTTATTCATAGCATTATATATGCCAGAGTCAGGTTCGCTGATCCAAAAGTTTATTTTGCTTTCATATTTTTTTATAACATCAACACTTCCGTCGGTAGAGTTCCCATCAATAACAATATATTCAATATCATACAGATCATTAGAGATAACGCTATTAATTGTTTTCTCTAACCCCGCGGCATTGTTATAGTTAATTGTTACAATAGATACTTTCATCTTGTTATGAGTCTAGATATTAATCTTTTGAGTTCGTAAAAAGCAACCATCGGGCGTTCCTTTATAAACATTGATAAAATAGCTTTGTTTACAGAATTCGAGTATGAAAACTTTAATTTATATGATTGCCATTTGTAATACCAATTCTTGCTATATTCTTTATCTAACTTCAAATGTAGCCTTTTTACTATAATTTCGGAAACTTTATAACCCTCTAATATTCCCAGTCCTCTGTCTTCGGATTTGTTTGATACATTTACCGAATGTGTTCTAAAATAATTTAGATACTCTTTTACTTCAGACACCGTAACTTCTCCCTCACCGCAAAAGCTGCCCCATAATAACCAGTCACCACAGTATTTGAAATTTACAATATTGTTCCACAGATTTGCGGCTATAGCATCTTTCTTGAAAATTACCATACTGGCATTACAAATAGGATTGCTATATAACAAATAGTTCTTAGTGAACTGATTGATATTCATCGAGTAATCGGGTAGGATAGCGGGTTGCTGCGTTACTGTATTGTTCCCTTTGTCAACGATTGTCGTAAGAGCAAAGCAGAGTACTGAATTATATTTAGAAATAAAATCCATCGTTTTTTCAAGAAACGTAAGCTCTGCATAATCGTCACTTTCAGCAATCCAGATATATTCTCCTTGGGCTAACTCAATCCCTTTCTTCCACTGTTTAAATGTAGAACCGGAATTAGTCTCATTATATATAATATGTGATATATGAGAATTACTTCTATATTCTTCAATTATATCTTTACTATTGTCCGGTGAACAATCATCCAAGATTATCAGCTCAAAGTCCTGGTATGTCTGATTTAGTATTGATTCAATACGTTGTCTCAGATATGGAGCATGATTATAATTGGGAAGAATAACTGATACCATTTTTAGCTGTTTTTAATATCTATTTTCCAGGAGTTGGAATCGCTTGCCGTTTTGAAATAATATATCTCTTCATCTTTTAGATTCTGGTCGTCAATATACCATCCCTTATGTTGTGCTGTATAATCTCCGGCTATTCTTATTGCCGAATAAAAATTCAACAAATTATATTGATATTGTGGTGGATATAAAGCAAACGTTGTATCCAGTTCATTCAAATACAAATTTTCTCCAACGAGATTCTCCCAATGCTTTTTTTCCCACTCTAAAACTTTTGCCTTATGTTGGTAATAGTCAGGAATATCATCAATCTTGAGAGCAAAACCAACTTTGGTAATATGTTTATTATTATCCAGTATACTTATCATTTTATATAAATATTCTAGCGGTAGATTTGCGTTTGGGATAATATCCGAATCTGTTACAATATGATATCCTTTAGAGTATTTCTTATATAAATCTTGATTTTCCCAAAAAACCATGTGACCATAGTTTTTGTGCATATATTCTATCTTAATATCCTTTTCGATCTCTTTATAGTATTCTAAAAGAGGTGGATATGTTGAATTATTGTCAACTATAACAATGTTTTTATGTCTTCTTTCCTGTAAAAATTTTACAAGGATTTTTAAATCGGCGAGACGGTTATAGTTAATTATAATTATAGGAATAATCAGAGGATCATTTTTTTGTTGACGGACCGTCTTATTGAAAAGATAGATCAAAGAATTCTTTCGACGATTGTAGATATACTCTTTCCAAAAAGAATATGAAAACAAACTCAAAAAAACAACCCTTTTCATAAATAAAAATAAATTAATTCTATTATTTTATCAATCCGAACTTCTGTTTGATATTTCGTAAAAAATCATTTAGTTTACTGTATTTCTTTACTTTTTCATATTTATTTTTGAGAATTTCATATTCATATCTAGTAACAAAATTTTCTAAGAAGAAATCTTCGATATTTATACCTCTTCTTTTTGCTGCACTAAGTATTGTAAACCATTTCCAGTAGTATGCTTTATCTGAATTAGATAAAGTTGATATTCCAGAGTTATGAACTCTATAATAATAAAGAAACTTGTCTAGGAAGAATGTTTTCCCTGTTTCGTACAATTTATAATATAAATCTTGATCTACAGCTCTAATTAAATATGAATCTATTCCATCTGTCTTGTCATAAAAGCTCTTTTTGAAAGAAGCAAATGCAGTAAACTCTCCATACATATTGAAAAACATTTTTTCTCCAAAAGGTACATTTTTTGCTGCCGAATATTCCCCTAGTATTTCTAGTTTTTCATCACAAAAATAAAGTTTGGAATGTACTAGAGAACAATCTGGATTTTGTTCATGAGCTGCAATCATTTCAGCCAAAGCGTCTTTCGATAGAATGTCATCCGGATCTAAAAAACCACAGATTACTCCAGAAGCTTCATCAACACATCTTCTTTTGGTATATCCACATCGTTTGTTTTCTGTATTACGAAAAACTTTTATTTTCTCATTCTTTTGATAGTTATCATAAGCATCGGATGACGAATCTGTCGAAAAATCGTCTACAATAATTATTTCCCAATTATTATATGTCTGATCGAATATACTCTGGATAGCATCCTCGATATATATTCCATTATTATAATTGGCTATAAGAACAGAGAATAATGGATTATTCATTTTATCAAAATATATTCAATTCTACATCTATATTATTTTCTATAAAAATATCATCAACATTAAATTGATAGTCTTTTTATTTTGCATATTCAGAGATAATAGAGTTTAAATTATCTATATGAATTTTCATACTGAAATTTTCATAAATATTCATTCTTCCCTTTTCTCCCATCTCTTTTGCTTTAAGTTCATTTTCTAATATATATATCATGTTTTGAGCCATGCCGTCAACATCATGCTCATCTACAAGTAAGCCTGTTTCCCCATCTATTATCACGTCAGGGATTCCTGCATGTTTTGTTGATATTACCGGAAGAGCCGCAGCAGAGGCTTCAATAATAGCAACTGGGGTTCCTTCCATATCGCCATCGATTGCTGTTAAGGAGTGTTGCACAAAAGCTCGAACTTTCTCATAATAGCTCATCAATTCTTGATGTTTGGCTTGCCCTATAAATATAATGTTTTCTTCGATCTTTAGATATTTTGAAAGATTGATACATGTATTTAGTAGTACTCCATCTCCAGCCATATATAGCTTAGCCCTCGGAAACTTCTCTAGCACCTTTTTAAAGGCCAGTATTGTAAGATATGGTGCTTTTTTGTCAACAAAGCGTCCAATAGATAGAAATGCTTCTGACTTATATGAGGGGGTAACGGAGAAGAAATTATCTTCAGGACCATAGGTGATATACTTTAGCTTCTCAGGAGGGCATCCTATTTTAATTAAATTCTGTTCCATTATTTTAGAGACAGCTATGATAACTGAGGCATATTTAAACATTTCTTTATAAGCATCCCTGTATTCCTCCAAAACTCTTGTCATCGAAGCATCATATCCATGGAAATGAACGATAAGTGGCAATCCCATTTTTTTGCATATGTCCATCATTGCATATCCTGTAGGACCATATTCTGCATAAACAATATTAATTTTTTCCCTTTTGAAGCTTTTTTCTAATGCTTTATATTCTGGTGATGGAATATTCTTTATCTGAAATACATTTGCCTTAATATAATCAGCTAATCTTTCTTTGGATGATATCCACAAATGACCACTCCCTTCTAGATGTGTAGGGAAGTGCCCACCATAATAAAACTTCACATTTCCTTCGAAATTTTTTTTATGGTTTTGAATGAATGTTTCTGAATATGCATTCAAGTTAGGAGAAATTAGAGCTATATTTTTCATAAAAGTCTATTTTGTAGCTGTGGCAAATAAATTAGGGATCATCAGTCCTTCGTAGAAGTTCGTAGGTACAGTATCTTTTTTTATTAAAAATTTTATGATTGGTTTTAGAATCTTGGACAGGATTTTTTGTTTTTGACTAGAAATACCACTTCTTTTGACCCATAATCCTAACATTTGTGCCATACTTGCATGCCATCCTCCACTAGATTTAACTTCAATATTTCTGAATCCGACATCTTCTAAGAGCCGACGTAAAGCAAACGGAGTGTATCTATATTCATCATGTGGTGTTTCATGTAGTGGCCATAAGAAGGGAACAGTCAGCAGAATATATCCATCTTTTTTCAATACCCTGTACATTTCTTTCAATACTAGCTCGGGCATAGGGCAGTGTTCTAACACTTCTGTAGCTAAAAGTGTATCATAACTCTCGTCCTTAAATGGCATTTCTTTGCCATCCCATGTATAGTCAGGTTTTATTATCGTGTCGTATTCCATAGCAGTCTCTATATCAAGACCTATATATGTATTCACTTCACTATTTTCTAATATATACTTCTTATATGGCATTTTACCACATCCTACATCCAATAAGGTCCCCTTTAATGATGGTAAAGTATTTTTAACTACATTAAAAATAAAGCTACGCATTAAATATCTATCCAAATTATCTGAGGTAAAAGGAATATTAATAAAATTATCGTATGGTTTCTTATTTGCCATCATCTATTTTTTTTACATTCCATATTGAGTCCTCTACATAAGTCGCATTTCTTGGTCCCCAATAATAATCACGAATTTCTCCAAAAACTTTAACCTCAAAAGGAGTAATATTTTCTATGGTTTCATATTTTTCTCGAGATATCCTATCTGAAAAATGAACGATCAAACTATATGTCCCCGGGTATAGATGTACGAATGGAATAGAAGATTTTAACCTATATATTCCTTCTTCATCACAAAAAGGGTTTTCTTCATATAAGTTCAATATATGGGTTATCGGTACCCCTTCGCTATTAAGTACTTGGTAAGAGACAGCTGCTGACGGTATTCTGTAGGGAGTATGAACATCGATAATAATATCCATCGGTTTCCCAAATTGTTGAATATTATTATTGTGAGATGTTTTACATTCAACTCTAATCACATTGGGTTTGTTATTATTTATCTTGCGTTGATATATATTCTCTTGAGTTCCACTCATAGATAAATATTTCTGAATAACAACATCTGTTCTGTCATAAGTACAAACCTGTCCATTTTCTAATAAAACACTGTTCTGTGTTAATGTTGAAACGGATTGCATATTATGACTTACAAACAATACTGTACGACCATCTCCTTTCGACACATCTTGCATCTTGCCAATCGCTTTTTTCTGAAATTCGGCATCTCCTACAGCCAATACTTCATCCACAACGAGTATTTCGGGTTCCAAATGTGCTGCAATCGCAAAGCCAAGACGAACTGTCATACCCGAAGAGTAACGTTTAACAGGGGTATCTATATATTTCTCTACGCCTGCAAAATCTACAATCTCATCTAGTTTTCTCTTTATTTCAGCTTTAGTCATTCCCATGATTGAGCCATTCATGAAGATATTTTCACGACCGGTCATTTCGGGGTGAAATCCTGTCCCTACCTCCAATAGAGATGCTATTCGACCTTTGGCTCTAATTGTTCCGGTAGAAGGAGATGTTACTCTCGATAATATCTTAAGCAAGGTTGATTTTCCTGCACCGTTTTTACCGATTATGCCTAACACTTCTCCTTGTTTTACATCAAAAGTTATATCTTTAAGTGCCCAGATATATTTGCTGCTAGCCTTTGATGAACGATCATTGACTTCTCCTATTTTCAGATAGGGGTCATCCTTGCCTCTTACAACATGCCACCAGCGGTTTAGGTCGTGTGCTATAGTTCCTGTGCCCACTAATCCTAAACGATATTGCTTAGATATATTTTCAAATTTTATTGCGATGTCTGACATATTCAGATTTGTTTATTTCTGTTGTTTTTGATATTTATATAATCTTATCTCGGCACATGTATCGTACCATGCCCAGAAAAAAGATAATAAGAGTCCATACAATCCATCTTGATACCCTTTCATCTTGAGAAAACAGGAGTGAAAAGCTTTGAATGGACGTTTTATAATGCCTTTTTTTGAAGCAATAAATCCCATGAAATTCCTTGATTCAGCTTCCATTTTCAAGTATCTTAAATGTTTTTCCCGCAATTGAGAAAAATTGATCATCCAATAATGATGATCTATATTTTTCCCTTTGTATGCAATCCAAAACGGTTTATAAGGAGGAAGTACGGTTCTGCCCGCATGTACTACGCCTGTCATTTTACATCTGTCTTTGTGAAACAATAGCATACGGGAGTGAATACCGCCCCAGCGTGTTCCTTTCAATGGATGCTTTTTGTAATAATATATACAAGGAACGAGTATTGCTCCAATATTATCAGGGATTCCTTTTTCAAAAAGTGCTATTATATCTTTATATAGCTCAAAGCTAATTCGTTCATCGGGATCTATTATAAGTATCCAATCATATTTTTCCGATTTGTAATATTCTGCAACAATAGCTTCGCCTAGCGGTACCCTCTCGTGCTCTATGATTTCATTACTATATTGCTTGGCTATTTCTATCGAATTATCATTAGAGCCTTGATCTACATATTTTATATTCTCGCAAAAAGAAATTGACTTCAGACAATCCTCCAAAATATATCCTTCATTGTACCCTGTAACAATGGCGCTGAAAGGAAGCTTTTTGTATGTATTAACATTGTCTACCATATTTGCCAATCTATGTCGATACTTATACATTTAGCAGAGTCCATCCTCATTCCTAGATACATACCCGGATTTGAACCAAAAGTACCTACGAAAAATGTACTGTTGTTTAGCACATCTAATGATGCAAATAGATTTAAATGCGCTTCTTTTATTATAGATTTATTTTCTTTTTTGAATTTAGCATGGTCGTACCCTTGCTCAGACTCTTTACAGAATGTGAATATCGTCCACTCTTTATATTTATTCCTTATTTCAGATATTACTCTAAAATCATCAGTTAATATAAAAGTATTCTTTATATTACTTATATTTTCTGCTCTATTCAGATAACTTGATGTTTCGACTAAATCTTGTTCAATATGCTTATCTCCGCGCCGTATATGAAAACCGATATAATCTTCTGGTAAATTTAGTAATCTTATTTTATTTTTTATCTCTGGAGCAGTTATTTCATTGTATTGCCATGTTAGGGATATTAATTTTTGGCATGCATCCTTTAATGAACAGTTTATAATTCCAATCTCTGGAATATTATATATGTTTTTTTCGTTTTTTCTGTCCCTTATCAGGAGCCATAAATCTTGAGTTAGAAAATTTATTCCATTAAATACCTTATATGCTTTAATTTTCAGTTTGTCTTTTCTTCCTAATCTTTCTTGGATGAAATCGTAGTTTCTAAAGTTATATTTTTTGTGAAAATTATCTTTAACCTCGTCACAAAACGGTAGAAAATAGTCAGTCCACCCGTATTGATACCCGAAATTAGCATCTTCAGAATATAGTATAAATTGGATCTTGTGTGTTAGGCAGTATAACATTGCTAATATCATATTGTTATACTCTGAGAAGAATCCTGCATCATATCCCAGATGAAAAACGAATTTTCTCTTGAAGGATTTATTTAGAGCATAATATTTTTCTCTCATTTCTGTAGCTTCCATCACACTACATCAATAAAGCTGCGTTCTACTTTGTTAAATACCCATGAACCGAGAATGATGACTATTATTGTAACAACAAAACTATAGCTGAGCCAAAACCAATCAACTGTACCTGCTCCCATAAATCCATATCTTAATGTTTCTACGATAGATGTTAATGGATTCAGCTGTATAAGCCACATATATTCTTCATATTTTTCTTTCATTACTGAGAGTGGATATATTATTGGTGTTGCATACATCCACAATCCGGTTACAAAACCAAATAGGATAGCCATGTCTCTATACTTTGTTGTAACAGAAGATATTATGATTCCAAATCCCAGTCCTAATCCGGCTAACATTAAAACCAATAACGGAAAAGAGAGAATATATATATTAGGCTTAATGGCTGTACCATTATATACAAAATAAAAGTATACTGCAAGGAATAGCCCTAGTTGGATTATTAATCGTACTAAATTGGAAATAACACTTGATATAGGAACTACTAATCGAGGAAAGTATACTTTGCTGAATACTCCGGCGTTACCGAGGAAGGTTCCTGAGGCTTTTCCCATACAGTCAGAAAAGTATCCCCAACATAATATTCCAGATAGGTAGAACAATGGCTGAGGTAGTCCATCCGTTGGTATTTGGGCTATATTTCCAAATACAAACATATACATTATTGTAGTAAATAGTGGTTGAATGATGAACCATAGAGGGCCGAGTACAGTTTGTTTGTATATAGTTACAACATCGCGGCGAACGTACATTTGTAATAAGTCACGATATTGCCAGACTTCTTTTATATTAAGGGAAAAATTGCTTCCGCGCGGTTTGATCTCTATATCCCAATGTTCTTTTTCAGTTTCCATTTAGATATTATATTGTTTCTATATTTGTTTGTGTGATTTTGAGTGTGCAAAGATAGTTATTTTTAATGTTAAAGATTTTTAAATAAAAAATAACTATAATAAAAAAACCCGTATGAGTGTATTACCTCATACAGGTTTCATAAATCTTAACTGTCGCTGGATTATTTTTTTACAGCAGTAGCTACAGAGTCAGCAGCAGCTTGAGCAGCAGCAGCGATTGAGTCAGCTTGAGCTTTAGCAGCAGCTTCAGCAGCTACTTGAGCTTCAACAGCAGCTAAAGAGTCAGCTTTAGCCTTAGCAGCAGCTTCTTCAGCAGCTTTGTTATTACATGATGCGAAAGAGATTGCGATAGCAGCAACAGCAAATAAAACTAATTTTTTCATTTTCTTTTCTATTAAAACTTAAACGGTAAATGTATTTGAGTTATAATTTCTGATAACACGATGCAAATATATACATATTTCTTTACATGTTGTACAGCACAATTATATTTTTTTTAGTGTTTTTTTTATTTTTTTCTGAGGGGGGTACTTTTTTACTGTTGCATTGATTGTAATTATCTAATTATCATATAGATATCTTTTTATGCTTTTTTTAGGAGTTTTTTCAAATTCACTCGGGTAAATTTGTACTGCCGATATATTTTCGTATGCTGCAAGCATCTTATTCAGGTTTTGCCTGTTTTGTTCCATTATTGCCGGCAACATTTCGTGATCTACATGGGCGGCATCCATAGTTTCATAATCAGGATGAGCTAATGCAACCAATTTACCATTTCGCTCTACGACGAGGCTTTCCAATACGAACGGCATATTGTTAAGCTTAGATTCTATTTCTTCCGGGAATATATTCTGTCCATTAGGGCCTAGCAACATCGTTTTGCTGCGTCCTCTTATGAAAATGGTGTTATTTCTATCTATAGTTCCCAAATCTCCTGTTTTCAACCAGCCATCTTCAGTAAAGGCTGCTTTGGTAGCTTCTTCATTTTTGTAATAACCTTTCATTACATTTTCTCCCCTTACTTGTATTTCTCCTACAATATTATATGGGTCTTGCGAGTCTATGCGGACTTCCATAATATTGTCTAATATCCTACCGCAAGAGGTGGGTATAAAATCGTAATGATGTTCGTATGAAATTAAAGGAGCACATTCTGTCATGCCATAACCAACCGTAAACGGAAATTTGATTTTGTGAAGAAAGGCTTCCACTTCTCCATTTAGAGCTGCACCACCAATAATCACCTCATGAAAATTACCACCTAAAGCATCTATTAAGCCTTTTCTTATTTTTGCATAAATCTGATCCTTTACAATCGGAATTTTCAAGGCCATTTTTATTGCAGGCTTCTCTATCTTAGGTAAAATTGCTTTTTTGTATATTTTTTCAATAACAAGAGGTACTGTTATAATAAGGTGTGGTTTTATTTCGGCAAAAGCCTCTGTCAATATTTTGGGCGAAGGAGCTCTTCCTAGTAGTGTCGTATGCGAGCCTTCGGTCAAGGAGTACAAAAATTCAAACGCACAGCCGTAAGCATGCGCCAATGGAAGAAAAGAAACGATATCTTGTCCTCTGAATAGTAATTTCAGATATTGGGCATGAGTTATATTTCCTGCAAGGTTATTGGCTGTAAGCATAACCCCTTTGCTAAAGCCTGTTGTTCCCGAAGTATAATTAATGAGTACTACTTCTGAGTTATCTACTTTAGCGTAATTAATATCATTAGGAGAGTAACCATTGGGGTACTTCTCCTTCATTTTTTTGTCTAACTCTTCTACCGCCAGGGAAAGTTTTTCTCCTTTTCCTTCGTGCAAGCAAGTAAGCTTGAAGTTATTAATAGAGAATACTCCTCTTACTCCCGGTATATGATCTTCATCCAGAGAGTCCCATATATTATTGGCTGTGAATAATAATTTTGATTCAGAGTGATTGATTATATGCTGTATATTGTCTGCATGGAAATCCTGTAGGATAGGTACAATGGTAGCACCATAAGTGATAACGGCAAGATAAGTAACACACCAAGGAATATTATTTTTGCCAATAAGAGCAACTTTATCTCCTTTTGCTATTTGAGCATCATCCAGTAATATATGTATTCTAGCTATTTCACGAGCCAGATCTTTATAAAACAATGTTTTTTTTTCGGAATAGTCAGACAAGCCCTTCAAGTCCCAATTGTTTCTAAAACTGTCTTCATATAAGGTTATTAGATTCTTGTCAATCATGATTTGTTGCTCATTTTTATAAATTTTGTGCAAAAATAGAGACTATCATCATAATCTACAACTATTTTATATGTAAAGTTTCACGTAATTGTGTAATTTTGTACTCTTTTTGTATGACAATAATTAATAAATTGCTTGTAGAACAAAGTTATTTATTTCAATATTATTAAATTAGGTTCTGTAATATACAATGATAGATAATTCAATTTTTGAGAATAAAAAAGCAGCCTATCTCACATTGGGCTGTAAATTAAACTTTGCAGAGACATCAGCTATCGGACGACAATTGTCCCAAGTTGGTGTTCGTAGATCCAGAGATGGGGAAGTTGCAGATATATGTGTTATAAATACTTGCTCCGTAACCGAATTTGCAGATAAGAAGTGCCGTCAGGCTGTACGTAAAATGATTAAAGAAAACCCCGGTGCTTATGTTATAGTAACAGGATGCTACGCTCAGCTTAAACCCGAAGATATTGCGGGTATAAAAGGTGTGGATATTGTACTGGGATCGGAGCAGAAGCTTGATGTAGTAGCTTATCTTGACGAACTAAAGAAAAAAGATAAAGGGGTCGTACATACTTCTAAAACGAATAAGATAAAGTCATTTGTTCCATCGTGTTCGCAGGATGATCGTACCCGCTATTTTCTGAAAGTGCAGGATGGGTGTGATTACTTTTGTTCTTTTTGTACTATTCCTTTTGCCAGAGGACGTAGTCGTAATGGTTCGATAGAAAGTATGGTACAGCAGGCAAAAGAGGTTGCTGAAAAAGGAGGGAAGGAGATTGTTCTAACAGGTGTAAATATCGGAGACTTTGGTAGAACCACGGGCGAAACTTTTTTTGACTTGGTTAAGGCTTTAGATGAAGTCGAGGGTATTGAGCGTTATCGGATTTCATCAATAGAGCCGAATTTGCTTACCGATGAGATTATACAATTTGTAGCTCAATCAAAACGTTTTGCGCCTCATTTTCATATCCCTTTACAGTCGGGTTCGGATGCTGTGCTTAAATTGATGCGTCGCCGCTACGATACTGCATTATTCAGACATAAAGTAGAAAAGATTAAATCCGTAATGCCTGATGCATTTATCGGAGTTGATGTTATTGTTGGTACAAGAGGAGAGACCGATGAATATTTTGAAGAAGCAAAAGCTTTCTTAGAAAGTCTTGATTTTTCACAATTGCATGTTTTTACATATTCTGAACGTCCGAATACGCAGGCTTTGAAAATAGATCACGAAGTAGATCCTAAAACTAAGCATGCACGTTGTAAGGCTCTACTTGACCTATCAGACGAAAAATTACAGGCATTCTATCAGTCGCAGCAAGGTACAAAGCGAAAAGTGTTATTTGAGCATACTCAACATGATAGCGTTATGTACGGTTTTACTGAGAATTATATAAAAGTAGAAACTCAGTATCATGCACATAAAGCGAATGAAATAAAAATGATAACTTTGGGCGATTTTAATTCCATAAAAACAGCTCTTACTGAGATCTGACGATGAATAAGATATTATATTATATATTGTATATCTGGATGTATTTGCATGCGCTGTTACCATTCAGAGCATTATATATTTTATCTGATTTCCTCTATTTTCTAGTATATAAGGTTATTCGTTATAGATTGAAAGTCGTACGCATCAATCTTAAAAATAGCTTTCCCGAGAAAACGGATAAAGAGTTGCACGTTATCGAGAAAGAATTTTACCATCATTTTTGCGATTACTTTGTAGAAACACTAAAACTATTACATATCTCCGATGAAGAGATGCAAAAGCGAATGGTTTTTGAGAATATGGATATCGTAAAAGATTTGATGAAGGATGGAAATTCTGCCTTAATGTTCTTAGGGCATTATGGTAATTGGGAATGGGTTCCGTCAATCACGATGTCGTTTCGCAATAAAGAGGATCAAAATAAGCTTTTAGGACAGATCTATAGACCTTTGAAAAATAAAGCTGCCGATGATTTGTTTCTCAAGATACGTAGCCGGTTTGGTTCGTTCGGGATAGCTAAGAATGAAACCTTGCGTGTTATTGTAAAGCTAAGAAAGGCAAAACAGCAAATCTTAATAGGCTTCATGGCTGATCAGACGCCGTCTTTTCATAACATACATTATTGGTCAACTTTTATGAATCAAGAATCTGCTGTTTTTACAGGAGTTGAGCGTATTGCAAAACAAACCGGATTTGCTGTCGTTTACCTTGATATGGAAAAGGTGAAAAGAGGACATTATAAAGGAACGGTAAAATTGATTTCGGATAAGCCCCAGGATGCCCCCGAATTCTATATAACAGAAACTTATATACGAGAGATGGAAAAAACCATTCTGCGTAATCCTGCTTATTGGCTATGGACTCACAAGCGATGGAAAATGACTCGGAAGGAAGTTGAATTAGCACAACATAAATGAAAAAAATAGCTATTGTTATTCTTAACTGGAACGGGAAAAAATTACTAGAAGAGTTTCTTCCTACGGTTGTACGGTATTCATCTTTTCCTGATGTTGAAATTGTTGTGGCTGATAATGGTTCCACAGATGATTCTTTATCTTTCTTAGAGACATCATATCCTCAAATATCATTGATAAGACTGCCTGAAAACTATGGTTTTGCAGGAGGATATAATGTTGCATTGAAAGAAGTCGCTGCCGAATATTTTGTTATTCTCAATTCTGATGTTGAAGTAACCGAAAACTGGTTAAAGACGACTATATCCTATCTGGATGAAAATACAGATGTTGCTGCCGTTCAGCCTAAGATATTGGCTCAACGAAACAAAGCTAGTTTTGAATATGCAGGAGCTGTGGGTGGATTCTTAGACAAGTATGGTTATCCATTTTGCAGGGGGCGTATTTTTCAGAAAATAGAAGAGGATCATCGTCAGTATGATACGCCGATAGATATCTTATGGGCTACGGGAGCTTGTCTTATTATACGTTCTGCAGACTTCTTTGAGGTAGGAGGGTTCGACTCATCCTTTTTTGCACACATGGAAGAAATTGATCTCTGTTGGAGGTTGAACTCAAGAGGCAGGCGTATTGTTTGCTTACCTTCTTCCGTTGTGTATCATGTGGGAGCCGCTACGTTGAAAAAGGAAAATCCCAGAAAAACATTTCTCAATTTCAGGAATAACCTTATAATGCTTTATAAAAATCTGCCTCAGGATAACTTAAAGAAAGTGATGACTATACGGCTGATATTGGATTATATCGCGGCGTTCCAATTTGCTGTCACAGGAAAGTATGCTAACGCAAAAGAAGTTGTTAGAGCCCATAAAGACTTTTATAATAACAGGAAGATGTATCGGTCTGCAAGAAACGAAAACCTTGAAAAAATGATTGTTGAATACCCTGCAACTATCTACCCGAGAAGTATTCTTGCTGCTTATTATCTGAGAGGAATAAAGTTATTCTCAAATTTGAAGTTTGGACGTTAAGCTCTTCAACTGCAATTAAGTTTGATATTTCTTATCTGAATTTTCTTTTTTCTTGTATATTTGGACTGTATTTATACTGCGTAACCCAATGAGAAAGATTGTATTTTCTTTTGTCTTGCTATTATTGGTTTCTGTGGCTCTCAAGTCACAGGAAAAGCAAGATACGTATATAGATATGGCAGTTATCTATCATGGGGATACGATTGCTATTATGAACCTCAAGCCGGTTTATATATATGCTCCAATAAAATTTAAAAATAACAAGCAAAGACAGGAATACTCAAAACTTGTAAGGGATGTCCGCATAGCGTACCCTTATGCAAAGATGATTACAGCTGCTATTGTTGAAACTTATGAATATATGCAATCCTTGCCCAATGATAAAGCAAGAGATAAGTATATGAACGATGTGCAGAAATATATGATGGAGGAATACAAACCCAAGATGAAGAAAATGACTAAGAATCAGGGTAAGGTGTTAGTGAAGCTTATCGATCGTCAATGTAATACCTCGTCATATAATATTGTAAAAGCTTTGGTTGGTAGCTTCAAAGCCGGTGTATATAATGCTTTTGCCGGATTGTTTGGCAATAGCCTGAAAACAGAATATGATCCTGAAGGTAGAGATGCCGAAATAGAAGCTATCGTTACTCAGTTGGAACAAGGTACATTAGATTATTATTATTCCATCAATTATCATGGATATAAATAATTGAGAACAATTAGATTACATAAATAAAACAGCGACAAACCTTCTTAGATTTGTCGCTGTTTTGTATATGGGAATAGCTATCGTCTTATAGCTTATTAATTAGGCTTTTAGGAACATAGAATGTGTCGTTCTTGTCTATGTATACAGTCACTGTACTTAACGAGATTGGCTGATTGTTTAGATAAACTACCGACTTGAACGCAGGTATAGTCAACGTCATATTTCCCTTCTTCACTTTTAATACAGGGAAATCAGTAGACTTATCTATGCTATACTCTAATCCTTTGAAGACTTCTGTGTGTTTAGCAAACACTTCTTCTGTCATATCTTTCAAAGATGTTTTGAGCCCTATAGCGTCAGATAGATATTGGTTTATTTCTACATTCGTATTCATACCTATAGGCAGATCACCATCAGGATGATAAGCTGCGAGAAATACTTCTTCCCCGGTATGTCCTCCCGTTGTGAAACCGAAATATGTATGTTGATTCATTATATTGATAATACTCGAACCCATATTCACGCTGTTGCTTACTTTCATATAGTCAGCTTCTTGGTAGTTCTTAGAGCTGAGAAGTAAGTTTAATTCATCGTCGTTCAGGTCTATATTCGTATATTCTTTAAATATGCTTTTGAAGTCTTCCGGTTTCGATTTTAATAAGATACGCTCCAAACCTTCTCCTGTTTTTTTGTATTGCGATACATTTTTGAATAGTTGATCGATGGTTGCTTTGTCATAGCTTTTCAGGTCTCTACGACCAATTGTGAATCCGCTATTTCCATGATCGGGAAGAACTATTACAGTTGTTTCTCCATTCTTGCGGGCAAAATCCATAACAGTAGCAACTGCTTTGTCGAATGCTAAATATTCTGTAATACAGCCTACAGCATCGTTTCCGTGAGCAGACCAGTCTACTTTACTGCCTTCTACCATGAGGAAAAAGCCGTTTTCGTTCTGAGAAAGCCTGTCTAGCGCTTTTTTAGTCATTTCATTCAGTGACGGAACTAGAGTAGAGTCTCTGTCGATGTCGTAAGGTAGCTCTCTTTCTCCGAATAATGCCCAAACTTTATCTTTTCCATTAAAGTTCCGGAAAGCTTTTAAATCATCCTGAATAAGTCTGGTTCCCGTGTTCTTGAAATGTTGTTTAATGTCGTCAGTAAGTATAGAATTACCACCACCAAACATGACATCTAAGTTTTGATATGCCATTTGTGATGCGATATATTCATATTTGCCTCTGGCATAATAGTGTGCAGAGCAGTCTGCGGGTGTTGCATGTGGGAATTCCACCGTAACAACCAATCCCGTAGCTTTGTTTTGTTGATGTTTAGCAGCTTCCAGTATTGTAGCTAATGGTTGGTAAGCTTTTGCCGGATCTACAGGTACTAAGTCATTTTGAGGATCGGCAACAGGATAGATCGATACATTACCCGTCTGTTGAGGCATACCGGTCATATAACAAGAGGTTGTAGGAGCCGAGTCTCCAATGGGAGCATTTGATGAAAATGTTTTTACAGTACCGCATAGATAAGGGTCGATAGCTAAATTGTTGCTTCCAAGCTTGTTGTAAATCTGATACCAACGTGCGGCAGAAACTACACCGATAGATGTTCCGTCAGGTATCATCACAATCACATTTTTGGTAGGTCTGACATGCTTGCGGTACTGCTGTTGGGCATATATCGCGGTCGAAAAAATCAGCAGAAGCAATAAGACCGTACTTGTTTTTCTCATGTTGGGAATATTTTGAATGATTAATAAATTGAAAAAGTATACCAAAGTTACAAAATATGTTTGCATCGCAAAGACGCTGGATAATAATTTAAAGCCATTTCAAACCTTTTCTAGATAACACAAAAAAGAGTTTGTTTTTTAATGGCTATAATTCATTTAAGTCACGCTTTTTACCGTGCATGGGTGTTACTTTTTTGTGGTTTTGTATGTTGTTGTAGATCATATGTTTAGATATTTAATGTTGTTAAAAAGTAACAAAAGTAACAGTCGTTGTGCTCTTTTTTTAATGTCACTTTTACTTCTTTCAGATCACTATAATGTCTTATATAAGATAAATCTGCAATATAAGATTACAAACAATTATTTGTTGATAAATGTGACTACTCGGAGTCGTTCCTTTCGTCGATTTCTTTTTACAAAGGAAATAAATACGCTCTAAAAATATTGATGTATCTTTGTTTCTTAACTGAAATTTAATTTTTAGTTCTTAGTTTTGTTTTTTAATGATAAATAAAGATAGATGGAGAATAGGAAGCCTCTGATACTGATTACGAATGACGATGGTTATCAGGCTAAAGGTATAGAAGCATTGATAGATAGCGTAAAAGATTTAGGAGATATTATAGTTGTAGCACCCGATGGACCTCGTTCGGGAATGTCGAGTGCAATAACATCATTACAGCCATTACGGGTATATTTGATAAGTCAAAGCCAGAATGTCAAAGTCTATGCGACAACAGGTACTCCTGTGGACTGTGTAAAGTTAGGCATAAGTGAATTGGCTGAACGCAGACCTGATATTGTTCTTTCGGGTGTAAATCATGGTTCGAATGCAGCGGTAGCTGTCCTTTATTCGGGAACAATGGGAGCAGCAATAGAAGGAGCGGTATTTAAAATACCATCTATTGGTTTTTCGTTGCTTGATCATAGTCACAATGCTGATTTTACTTACTCAAAAAAATATATTCACTCTATTACCAAGCAAGTATTGGAAGATGGGCTGCCTAGTGGAACATGTTTGAATGTAAATATTCCGAAAGGAGACGATATAAAAGGAATCCGTGTTTGTCGTCAGACATCCGGACAGTGGGTGAATGAATTTATGCAGTCGAAAGATGGCGCTGATAAAGATATATATTGGTTGACAGGAAACTTTGAAAATGATGAGCCTAGTGATGAAATGACGGATGAATGGGCTTTGGCTAACAGGTATGTTTCAGTTGTGCCGGTGAAGGTGGATATGACAAATTATGATCTTATTGCCTCAATAAAGTCTTGGGAAGCCATTCTTTAATACTCTATCGATAAAATCACAACACAATGAAATATTTTTTGGTGGCAGGAGAAGCTTCGGGAGATTTACATGGGTCTAACTTGATGGCAGCACTCAAAGCGCAGGATGCAGAAGCTGAATTTTGTTTTCTGGGGGGCGATCTCATGTTGGCTCAGGGAGGACGACTCGTAAAACATTATCGCGAAATGGCTTTTATGGGATTTATTCCTGTACTTCTCAATCTGAGGACTATTCTTCGTAATATGAAGATGTGTCAAAAGGAGATTATGGCGTTTAATCCCGATGTGTTGATATTGATCGATTATCCCGGATTTAATCTGAAAGTTGCCAAATATATTAAAACGCATACCAACATTCCTGTATATTATTATATCTCCCCAAAAGTATGGGCTTGGAAAGAATATAGGGTGAAATCGTTTAAAAAATATGTTGACGAAATGCTTTCTATCCTTCCTTTTGAAGTCAATTTCTATAAGAAGCATAATTATCGTATCAATTATGTGGGGAATCCTGTGGTAGATGCTGTAGCCAATTTTAGAGAAGAGAATAAGGATGACATTAAAGGTAAGTTTATAGCGGAAAACAACTTAGATAATAAACCTATTATAGCTTTACTTGCCGGTAGCCGCCAACAAGAGATAAAAGATAATCTGCCCGCTATGCTCGAGGCAATTGAAGGCTTTAAAGATTATCAAGCTGTGATAGCCGGAGCACCCGGTATAGATCCTGATTATTACAAAGAATATATAGGTCGTAATTCTTGTAAAATTGTATTTGGTCAAACTTACAGACTTTTGCAGTATGCTGATGTGGCATTGGTGACATCCGGCACGGCTACATTAGAAACTGCTTTATTCAAAGTTCCGCAAGTTGTCTGTTACAAAACGCCTATTCCTCATGTGGTTTATTGGGCATTCAAGAATATACTTCATACAAAATATATTTCGTTAGTAAATCTGATAGCCGATAGGGTAGTGGTACAAGAGCTTTTTGCCAAATTATTCTCTGTAGATACAATTAGGGAGGAAGTTAATAAGCTTTTGAATGACAAAACCTATCGTGAAACGATGTTAGCCGACTATGATGAAGTTATAAGAATATTGGGTGAGTCTGGTGCGTCGCAAAGAGCTGCAGATATTATTATACAAAAACTAAAGAGAGGAAAATAATTCCTCTCTTTCGCTTTCTAATTTTTTATAAAGTTTATTATAACTTTTCCTATTTCTTTGTTTAGCGGAATACTTTTGTTGCTGTATGTTGGCGTTTGTTCTGCCATGTCGCTACTTTTGCAGTCTTTCAATACATGGTTCATATTCTCTATAACAACCTTTTTTGCTTTAGGATTTGCTACAGATAGTAGGTTTGCCTGTTCTGTAGGTACTTGTATGTCTGTTTTTCCTTGTATAATTAAAGTTGGAATCGTAAGTTTTGCTATCTCTTTCTGAGGATTGTATTTCATTACTGATATCATATATGGTTGTACGCTTGGGCGAAATAGTGCATTGAGCGTTGGAGGTACATTTGAGATGGTTTCACCTTGTTTCAATTTATCTAAATAAGAAAATATCAGATCTTTTGTAGCTTGGGGCTGTCCCGCCAATTGCTTTTCTAATTGTTCTTTGAGTATCACATCAAAAGGTACACCCATCCCTGCTATAGAAATGTATTTTGTAACTTTTGGGTTATTTTCTGCGGCAATCATCCCAATCAACGAACCTTCGCTATGCCCTATAATTATTATGTCAGAAAACCGCTTGTCGTTCGACAATAAATCTATCCACCTTTTTACATCTTCAATATAATTCTCAAATCGGATATCCGATTCATCTTTCATTGCAGACTTGCTCGCTGCTATACCTCTTTTGTCGAAGCAGAGCGTAGCTATTCCACTGTAGAATAATTCATCAGACAACATTTTATATGCATCGTTTTGAGTAAGTTGACTATTTCCATTGCGGTCTGTTGGTCCCGAACCTGCTATAATAATTGCTATTGGTACAGGAGTTTTACTATTCGGAACTTTTAATGAGCCAAATATATCGCCTGTTTCCGTTTTTAATACAATAGGCTCTTCACTTACGATTAATTGTGCTGATATATTTAGGGATAAGAGTAATAATAAAATAAATGATAGTTTTTTACGATTCATAGTGGTCTGTTTTTAGTGTAAATAAGGTATGGTGATAAAAATAAGTACTTTAACTAATATTTCGGATATGATAAGAGCTGCTGTAAAAGAGATTCCTCCAATAACTCCTTTTATATTACCCGAAACGGAATAGGCATTGTATTTAAGAACAATGGACCAAGCTAATATTACAACAGACAGTAGAGAGGCTATTACTAATATTCCAATATTATCTTTCAGTATAGAAAATATTTCATTTGTATTTACTGCATTTATGTTTCCAAAATCTAAATGAACAGCGGGTATTAAGCCTACTAGCCCAAACAAGATATGGGGTGCTTGTGATAAAGACATTGTGCCTGCAATATCAATAATACGGACAGAAGATTTGGATACAATGCGGGCCGCAATATAGAAAATCACTGTCATAGAAATGAGGGTGATGATCTGATAAACTATGTGGACTGCATAGTATTGAGGTTGATTTGGTGGCGCATATTGCATCCCGATCACTCCATTGAAATGAGTATTTCCCAGATACCCCAAAACCGATAGTAATAACATTACAATTAGCCCTAGTATAAGAACTTTTGTACCGGCAATGTATTGAAATGGTTTGAATAACCAGCTTGCCACAGAAAATTTACTTTTCATATTCTTTCAGTTTATCAATTATATCGTCTAATAAATTTCTCACGGTAGGGTAACTCAATTTTAAATCTTTAGCCATCTCTTTTAAACTTCCACTATTTTTTACAAATTTTAGAATAAAGTCTTGATCTTCTACAGACAGACGGGCTAATATCGGGAGTGCATAGAGACCGTGTACCTCTGTAGCACAGTTTTCACAAACAAGGCTTTTGACTTTTAATTGTGTTTTACAACTTGGACAATTACATGGTAACATATTTACTGTATTTTTTTACAAACATAATATTTTATTTAATAATATTAAATATGTATTTAATAAAATTATTTTTATTTTAATTTTATGTTCGCTGTATTGTTTTTAGAGTTTCTAAATAAGAGTTTTAATAATGATAAAAGAATTGCGAAACTCATTATATTTGTGAAGAAAAGATGAAGAAATGAAGAACAATATAAAAATTAATTTTATACTACCATTCAAGCCTCGTCGTCCGGCAGGTGGATTTCGGGTTATGTACGAATATGCAAATCGATTGGCTTACATGGGGTATCAAGTTCATCTAACATTTCCTATCAAAACAAAGTATATGAAGTACCGTTTTCCATACTTCGTACGCTGTATTTTATCTAAAATTGAACGATTTGATAGAAATAAATGGTTCGAGTTTGATCCGGATATTACGATGTCTTATGTAAAAGAAGTAAAGGACAAATATGTGGTTGATGCTGATATTGTTATTGCTACTTGGTGGTCTACTGTATTGGATATGGGAACACTATCTCCAGAAAAAGGTAAAAAAATCAACCTTATACAAGGCTATGAAAATTGGGAAGGACATGAAGATTTACTCTATTCTTCTTATAACTTGAAAGATACGATTAATATCGTTGTTGCTTCTTATTTAAAAAAAATAGTAGCAAAGCATACCAATAATAGAGTAGAATTGATTGAAAATGGAGTTGACAACAATGTATATTACATTAAGGAAAGAATAGAGAATAGAGAGATTGCAACCGTTGCTATGATGTATTCTGTTCAAGAAATAAAAGGTTCTAAATATGGGTTAGAAGCACTACATCTTGTAAAAGAGCAGATTCCCGAGCTTAAAGTTGATTTATTCGGCATTTATCCCTCACCTGAAGATTTGCCCGACTGGATTCATTATCATAGAGATCCGGATGATTTGTGTGCAATCTATAATCGTAACTCTATATTTATATCCAATAGCTTTACTGAGGGGTTTGGCCTGGTATCTGTAGAGTCTATGTTTTGTGGATGTGCTCTTATATGCACCAATATAGAAGGGCATAAAGAATATGCGGTTGAAGGAGAAACGGCATTGTTGGTAGAACCTGGTGATGCGAAAAATATGGCTGATAAAATTTGCTATTTGATTAAGGATAATGAATATCGTATAGACTTGGCTAAAAGAGGACATGAATATGTGCTTCGTTTTAGTTGGGATAATGCTATAGGAAAAATGGAAACCATTATTAGAGGTATGTTAGACTAAAGTTTTAATAGTGAGTGATTAAAGTGAATAAAAGTTGTTTTTCTCATGGTTTGAGTCTTAAATCCTTTATCATGATCGTGGATATTGATATTGTTAAAGTTGTGTGAATAAAGGTTAATTTGATAAGGCTTTTAAACGATTTGTTTTCTTTTTTGTGAATTTTTACAGCATTTTTTGGATTAATACCCAAATTCTTAAATCCTAGATACCATAACACTTTCAAGATTTTTTTTAGTCTTATTTCTTATTTTTTTTAGGCTTTTTCCTTTTTGTTTATTTAATGTTGATTCTATTTCTTAAAAAAGTTATTATTTTTTCTTTAGTCAAAAAAGATAAAAAATAAATTATCTTTGGCAGGAAATCTCTTTTATAAAACATTATTTATTTTAACACAATGAAATCAAAAAGGAGTTTGCTCAGAATTCTTCACTCATTAATAGTTTTTTTCTTAGTCGTTTTTTTAGCTTCATGTTCGGGTTATAAACAGTTGCCTTATTTAAAGAACGCAGAAACAGTTTCCCCTGAAATTCTATCAAGCGTGGCTGCTATTCATGAAGCGAAAATTATGCCTAATGATATAATTACCATTACTGTCAATTCTAATATACCAGGTGCTGCAACAGATTTCAACCTACCAATGGTACCTACTAATTTAACCTCTCCAATACAGACAACGGTAGTATATGCAAATACAACCGGTAGTTTACAAAACTATTTAGTAGATAAAGATGGGAAAATAAATTTTCCAATATTAGGAGAATTAAGTATAGGAGGGATGACGTCTAAGGAGGCTCAAAATTACATTGTATCGTTAATTTATCCACGGTATATAGCTGAAAAACCGGTTGTAAATGTTCGGTTCGTAAATTTTGGAGTATCTGTTCTTGGCGAAGTTGCCCGCCCCGGAGTATATACTACACCCAATGGTCAAATGACAATTTTAGATGCTTTGGCTGCAGCCGGAGATATGACAATATATGGACGTAGAGATAATGTGTTGTTGCTCAGAATACAAGAGAATGGAGAGATTGCGATGCATCGAATTGATATGCAAGATAAGAACTTAGTGCTTAATAAAGATCTCTTTTATTTACAACAAAATGACAAGTTATATGTTGAAACTAATAAAGCAAAAGGAAATAATTCTCGATTTGGAACCTTTGAATCGATTAGTTTATCCGCATTATCAATCGTAATCTCAGTAATTGCTATCATAACCCGCTAAATTAAATGGAAACCAATAAAAACTGGAAAGATACAAGTGCTTCAACTTCTGTAACTGATATCATATTTGATTATTTACGCTACTGGAAATGGTTTATTCTATCAGTAGCTGTGTTTTTGATTATTGGAGTCACAATCATTCTTGTTACTCAAAAGCAGTATAAATCTTCACTTTCTATATTGCTGAACGAGGATAAAGGAACAAGTAAAGGAAATGCAGCTGCAGAGTTTGATTTAGAGGCTCTCGGTTTGCTTTCTACAACAAACAATATAGAAAACGAAGTTGCAATTTTATCTTCTCCCGATTTGATGCGTTCTGTTGTAGATACACTGAATTTGCAAACTGTATATTATATTACGCAGAGACTTAGAAAGGTTGAATTATACAATCAAACGCCTTTTCATGTCACTTTAGAACCTGTAGATAAAAAAGGAATAGGAAATATTCAATTCTATATACAGAAAAATGGAACGGGATATGAAATTAGCGGGACATATGAAGATTTATTTGCTTCAGAGGAGAAAAAAATAAATGAAAAATATGAGTCTCTTCCGAACGAAATAAAGTTAGACGATGCCGCTATCAAAATTGAATTGACAGGTAAAAATGTAATAGAACATGAAAAATACTATGTTCAGATTAATGATATATACTCTACTGTTTCTGCTCTAAATGGCGCATTATCAGTTTCGCCAACAAGTAAAACGTCTTCTGTTCTTAATATAGGATTGATTGGTAATAATACTGCCAAGGGTGCTGCTATTCTTAGAGAACTTGTGAAGCAGTATAATGAAATGAACGTAAACATAAAGAATGAGATAGCATACAATACTGCAATCTTTATTAATGATAGATTGAAAGAAATATCTGTAGAACTAGGAGATGCAGAAGAGAATGTTGTTGATTTTAAACAAAAGAATCAAATAACAGATCTGAGTACAGAAGCACAGCTGTTTGTACAACAAACAGGTGAAAATGAACAAAAGTTATTGGAGGTAGAAACCCAACTCAATGTGATATCTTTAATAGAGCGTTTTGTGCAAAATCCTGCAAATAAATTTTCAGTGATACCTAACATTGGAATTGCTGATCTCGGTTTGGCTCAAATAATAAATGATTATAACAATAAACTACTTGTTTCAGAAGTTCAGTTAAAAGGGCTGGGTGAAGAAAACCCTACACGTATAAGACTAAATGATGATATAAATAATATGCGTAGCAGCATATCCAACTCTCTAAAAAATGTCAAGCAGACATATAATATATCGAAACAAGATTTATTGAAGCAATCATCATCTACAAAATCCAGAGTATTGTCAGTCCCTCAACAGGAAAGAGGACTCATTGAAAAAGTAAGGGAGCAACGGATTAAAGAGAATTTGTTTTTATTCCTAATGCAAAAACGAGAAGAGACTAATTTATCTATTGCTTCAACCGCGAATAAGGCACGTATAATCGTTTCACCACTCGAAGATATTCATCCAATAGCCCCTAAGTCCAATATCATTGTTCTTTCGGTATTAATACTTGGTTTTTTATGTCCGATTGTAATTATATATTTAATCAACCTATTCAAAGTTCAGATAAGAAGTAGAAGTGAACTTGAAAGATTATCGGAAGTACCTATTATCGGACAGATAGGGAAAAATGAGGTTAAGGATCAGGTTGTAATCAGGTCAAATCAAAGTTCCGGTATAGCTGAAATGTTCCGGTCATTAAGAAATAATTTAAATTTTATACTTAAGCATAAGTCAAATCAGACAATATTAGTGACCTCTACTGCTTCCGGTGAAGGAAAAACTTTTATAAGCGTCAACTTGTCGATGAGCTTTGCTCTATCGGGTAAAAAAGTTTTAATCGTCGGTGGGGACATAAGGAATCCGAAGCTCAGAAATTATGTTCAAGTATCAAGAAACAAAGGTTTGAGTGATTATCTAGTTAGTGATGATTCTTGGCGAAACTATGTTAATGATTCGGGGCTAAATGATAACTTGAAAGTGATGGTAGCCGGAACTATTCCACCTAATCCGAATGAGTTATTAATGGAACCACGCTTAAAAGAATTTATGCTCGAAGCAAGAGAAGAGTTTGATTTTGTAATATTTGATACTGCTCCGGTAGGATTAGTCTCGGATACATATCTAATTGATGAGTATGTGGATGTTACATTGTATATTGTTAGAGAAAATGTAACACCTAGAGCTGCTGTAGACTTCATGAATATGCAAAAAGGTGAAGGTAAATTAATAAATATGTATCTGGTGCTCAATGATTCATATTTAGATAGTAGTTACAGATATGGATATGGAAAAGAATATGGATATGATTCAAAATCAAAAACTCGATAATTCAAGAATTCTTATTACCGGAGGAGCCGGCTTTATAGGTTCTAACCTTTGCGAAGAGTTATTAAAGTACAATTGTGAGGTTATCTGTTTTGATAATTTTTCTACAGGTAAAATGGAAAATATACTTCCATTCTTTGATAAAAAAAACTTTCGGTTAATAGTAGGAGACATTCGCAATTATGATGATTGTTTAAATGCTATAAAAGGCGTTGATTACGTTCTTCATGAAGCGGCTTTAGGCTCTGTTCCCCGTTCTATAAAAGATCCGATAACAAGTAACGAAGTGAATGTGTCGGGCTTCTTGAATATGCTGTTCGCTGCAAAAGAAGTTGGCGTTAAGCGGTTTATTTATGCTGCAAGTTCTTCTACTTACGGAGATTCTGTCTCGTTGCCCAAAGTAGAAGACGTTATTGGCAAACCCTTATCTCCATACGCAATAACTAAGTATGTTAATGAGCTTTATGCTGATGTGTTTTCACGTACATACGGAATTGAATGTATTGGGCTAAGATATTTTAATGTATTTGGAAAGCGTCAAGATCCCAATGGAGCATATGCTGCTGTTATACCGTTATTCGTTAAGAAGTTAATCAATCACGAATCGCCTGTAATTAATGGTGACGGTGAGTATTCAAGGGATTTCACTTATGTAAAGAATGTAATACAGATGAACTTGCTGGCTCTGACTACATCTAATCCTTCAGCATTAAATACAATATATAATACAGCTTTTGGAGAAAGAACAACTCTAAATCAATTGGTAGAATATCTAAAAGAATATCTGAGTGAGTATGATCCTCAGATTGCAATGGTGGATATTATACATGGCCCAAATAGAGTTGGAGATATCCCGCATTCATTAGCAAGTATAGATAAAGCAAAAGCTTTGTTAGATTACAATCCGAAATATAGTATGAAAGAAGGATTGAAAGAGGCTGTAGAATGGTATTGGAGTAATTTAAAATAACACAAATGAACAAAATTAAGATCGCAATTATTGGCCTAGGGTATGTAGGCTTACCTCTAGCTCGGCTTTTTGCCACCAAATATCCGGTAGTCGGTTTTGATATTAATAAGGCACGTATAAAGGAATTAATGTCTGGTGTTGATCATACCTTAGAGGTAGATGCTGATATTTTACAGTCTGTTTTGAAAAACGAAAATAGTGACAATATTGGCTTGTTTTGTTCTTGTAACTTAGAGGATATTAGTGACTGTAATTATTATATAGTAACTGTTCCAACACCTGTAGATAAAAACAATAGGCCCGATTTGACCCCTTTATATAAAGCGAGTGAAACAGTTGGGAAGGTAATCAATAAAGGAGATATCGTTATATATGAGTCAACAGTTTACCCCGGAGCTACAGAAGAAGATTGTATTCCTGTTGTAGAAAAGATTTCAGGTCTGAAATATAATGTTGATTTTTTTGCCGGTTACTCTCCTGAAAGAATAAATCCGGGAGATAAAGAACATACTGTCGAAAAAATTAAGAAAGTAACATCCGGTTCTACACCTGACGTCGGAGAAAAAGTGAATGCCCTTTATTCCTCAGTTATTAAAGCAGGAACGCATTTGGCTCCAACTATAAAAGTGGCAGAAGCAGCAAAAGTTATTGAAAACTCGCAACGGGATATAAATATTGCATTTGTAAATGAATTAAAGAAAATATTCGATAGAATGAATATTGACACCAATGCTGTATTACAAGCTGCCGGAACGAAATGGAATTTCCTTCCATTTAAGCCCGGGCTGGTTGGAGGGCACTGCATCGGTGTAGACCCATATTATTTGGCTCAAAAAGCACAGGAATATGGTTATCACTCCGAAATAATACTTGCCGGTCGCCGCCTGAATGACAGTATGGGCGAGTACGTTGCTAGTGAGGTTGTCAAGAAGATGATTAAACAAGGTATACAAATAAAGGGGTCTAATATACTAGTTCTAGGAATTACATTTAAAGAAAACTGTCCCGATGTTCGTAATACAAAGGTTGTCGATGTAATTCGCGAACTAAAAGAATATGGTACAAATATAACAATTTATGACCCTTGGGCTAATCCGGAAGAAGTGGAGCATGAATATGGATTGGATATAAAATGTAACCTACCTCAAGGAAAGTTTGATGCAATAGTATTGGCTGTAAATCATAAGGAATTTGATACAGTTAATATTAGATCTTTATTAAAGAGCAATGGAATAGTATCAGGATTAAATAGTGGTATAAACTATATATGAAAAATAGAAAAGTTCGTGTAGCAATTCATTATAATGAATCAATTTTTAAGCATAGTACCTCATGGCATTTTGCTTGGATAAATTATTGCGAAGCAAATAATATTGATTATAGCATTGTAGACTGTTATAAGTATGATATTCTTGAAACTCTTAAAAATTACGATTGTCTGGTATGGCATTTTAGTCATTATTCATTGCAAGATATGCTTTTTGCTAGAAGTATCTTAATGAGTGCCGAAAATATGGGTTTGAAAGTATTCCCGGATATTCCTACTTCTTGGCATTTTGATGATAAAATAGCAGAAACATATTTGTTGGAATCGATTCAAGCATCTACACCTAAAGCTTATATGTTTTATACATTAAAAGATTTTGTAACATGGCTTGATAATGACTCTAAATTTCCAATAGTAGCAAAGTTAAGATGTGGTTCCGGCTCTAATAATGTTAAGCTCTTAAATAGTAGAAGTGATGCATATAATTATGGAAAAAAGATATTCGGAAAAGGACTAGTGTCAACACCTAGTATCTTATACAAGGGGAGCTCACAACTTAAATCAGCAAAAAGTTGGGCAACTATCAAATCCAGAATAAAAAGGATACCGGACTTCATCGAATCTTTTTCAAAGGCGAGACGACTGCCACGGCAACAAGGGTATGTATATTTACAAGAATTTATTCCCAATGCAGGCTTTGATTTAAAAATTGTTGTTATCGGCGATAAATTAAGTTTTATTGCTAGAAATATTCGAGAAGGAGAATTTCGTGCATCAGGAAGTGGCTCGTTTTATTTTGATAGATCTTTGGTAACAAAAGATATAATTGATTCTGCTTTTAGTGTTTCTGATAGATTGAGATTCCAATGTATGGGGTATGATTATGTTATTGATGATAGAGATAATATAGGGAAGATTATAGAAATGAGTTATGGCTTTTCACATACAACATTATTACAGGCTGGGGGCTATTGGGATAGAAGTGGAGAATGGCATGATGAGCCACTGAATGCACCCGAAGAAATATTGAAGCATCTAATTGAAGTTGAGTAATATGAAAATAGCTTTTTTAGGGGATATCGCTTTCGTCGGAAGATTTGATTTACAACAAAACTCACATGTATATGAGAATTTGAAAGATATTGCTGAATTTTTAAATACATTTGATTACGTAGTTGCGAACCTAGAGTCTCCTATTACTGATATTTCTGCCGCAGACTCTTATAAGGCGATTCATCTCAAGACTTCCTCCCTAAGCGTAGATTTATTAAACTATCTAAATATAAAAATTGTCAACCTTTCAAACAATCATATTTTTGATTATGGTGTTGCAGGCTTCGAAGAAACAATCTGCTTGCTAGATAAAAATAAAATAGAATATTTTGGTATAGACGATAAAGAACTTATTCTTGAATTTGAAAATAATAAGATCGCTTTTAATGGGTACTGTTGCTATTCAGCAAATGGAATTCGTTATAAAGAAGAAAGTAAGTCGCCATATATAACTCCAATAAATATTGAGAGTGTTGAAGATCGATTAAAAGCAAATCAGGAAAACGGATATTTAAGTGTTTTAAGTTTCCATTGGGGAATTGAAAATGTCAATTATCCTGCATATGAACATATTCAATTTGCAAGGAGCTTAGCAGAAAAGCATAAATTCATATTATATGGACACCATCCGCACGTAGCTCAAGGTGTAGAAAAGATTAATGATTCAATAATTTCATATAGTTTAGGAAATTTTGTTTTTGATGAAGTCTTGTCTACAAGCATAAAAGGCTTAAAAAATAAAATGGATGATAATAATCGAACTTCGTTTATACTATCTCTAGAGATAAATGATAATAAAATAGAAGATCTTAGCCTTATCCATATTTTTGAGGAGGACGGAAGAATATCCATAAAGGGTAACCCTCTATTTGAAACATATTGCGAGACTCTTTATCTATCCAAAGACGAGTATCAAAACTTAAGAAAAGAAAAGCTTGGAGAATACCTGCTAAATAATAATATAAAACACGATTTTAGTTGGTTTATCAAACGATTAAACAGAAATTTTATAGAGGCATATTTGAGAGGGAGGCGTAATGCATCTATTTATAATAAGATGTTTAATAAATATAAATGAATCAGATGGATAAAAAAGGAGAAATAGTATATATAGGTAATTTTTTATATCCGGATGGTAATGCAGCAGCACATCGTGTTGTATCTAATGGGCGCTTATTTAGGTTACTTGGTTATAAGACTACTTTTATTGGATTAGATAAAAATACAAAGAATACCGACAGCCTAAAAAAGACGCGAATCATTTATGATGACTTTGAAGGTTATAGCATTCCCTATCCCAATGGAATAAAAGGATGGTTATCTTATAAAACACAATTTAGGAAAGTTAAATGTTTTTTGGAGCAAGTTGACAATCTTAAAATTGTTGTGATGTATGGTGCTCCCACCATCTCTCTTTTTTGTGCATTGTTAAGACGATGGTGTAAAGAAAATGATATAATATTACTTACCGATGCTGTTGATTGGTTGTCGGCATCAGTGGGTAGTATCCCTTACAGAATTATAAAATATATAGATACTGTATATCAGAAGGCATATATAAATTCTCATGTAGACGGAGTTATATGTGTAAGCAAATATCTGAATAACTATTATTCTCAGAAAGGATGTAAAACAGTGATCATTCCACCTCTGACAGATTGTAACAGATTCGAAAGGTGTGATAATACTCAACCCAAGGCTTCATTAGTATATGTTGGTATGCCATTCGCTTTGAATGGGAAGAAAGTATCGCCTAAAGATTTTAAAGACAGACTCGATAAAGTAATAGAATGTCTATACGAACTATCAGAAGTAGGTTCTGATTTTGAGTTTAATATATATGGATTGACTAGAGAACAATATTTATCAGTAATGAGTAGCCACCGTCAACTGCTTGATAAACTAGAAGGTAAAATAGCATTTAATGGCTCTGTTTCTCACGATCTGGCTATGAAGAAAATAGCAGAAGCTGATTTCAGTATTTTTTTTAGAGATATAAATAAAGGAACTACAGCTGGTTTCCCAACTAAATTTTCGGAAAGTATTAGCTGTGGAACTCCCGTTATTACAACCAACACAAGTGATATAAAGGATTATCTATTAGAAGGAGAAAATGGCTATTTTGTCGACATAGATGATACGCAAAAGATGATACAGAAGATGAGTTATATTTTAACTCTATCAAAAGAGCATATTAATAACATGAAAGATAATGCTTTTAACTCCAAGTTATTTGATTATAGAAATTATAAAAATATTATCGAGGACTTTTTAAATAATAAATCTTGATTTATTTACCTAATATTTGTTTTGTATTATAATATATTTTAGATAAAAAATGACAATTATGCTTTTTGTAGATATTGTTTGGCTAATATTTTTTATATTTATTTCAGGTGTATTTGTAATCGAATACTCAAAAAAGCATGGATTAAATTTATCTATATCTATTAGTATATATATAATACATTTTATAATGACTGTGTTTTATTGGCAATTTTCGATTATAAATAATATTGACTCAGTCGTTTATTATAATATGGCATTAACTGAGAAGAATATTTTAAATACTTTAGGTATCGGTACGAAATTTATTGTATCAATAACTCTTCCACTAGTCCAATATCTTGGTTTCAATTATTTTAATTGTTTTGCTTTTTTCTCATTTTGTGGTCTTATTGGTTTTTTTAAATTGTATAAATTATTAGATATTTTAGATAGAGATAATAAAATCCGACTGTTCAAAATAAGGATAATCTATATAATATTACTTTTACCTCAATTTCATTTTTGGACATGTGCGTTAGGAAAAGACTCTTTGAGCTTTTTAGCCACAATTTTGATTATTGAGTCTGTACTTAAAAATAATAAATTTGTATATTCTGTTCAATTTATATTATCGGTTGCCCTTTTATTTTTGGTAAGACCATATCTTTTTATCTTCCTTATTCTAGCATTTGTAATATCTAGAATTATCTATGGAAAAACTCATGTTTTATACAAAATTTTATTCTCTTTTCTTATTATAGGATTATTTCTATTTTTTAAGGAGTCTTTATTGTCATATTTTAATATAGAAGATTTTAGCCAAAAGTCAGTGGATTCAACTATTAATTTTTATAGTGAATATTCTCAAGATAGAAGCGGATCTTTTATTGATCCAGCATCTACAAATTTTTTCATGTTAGTTTTTTCCTATTTATATAGACCTTTCTTCTATGATGCTAAAGGAGCATTGCAGTTATTTTCTTCAATAGAAAATTTATTCCTATTAGTCATTTTTATAAAATTCTTTTCATTAAATTTTATAAAATATATTTTTAAGGACTCTATATTATTATTTCTTATGACATATTTCTTTATAAACTTAATTATTAAGTCTCTTACATTATATAATTTAGGTTTAGCCAGTCGACAAAAATATATAATAATACCAGTCTTCTTTATAGCTTTCTATTATTTTAAGGAGATGTATAATCGTCGACAATTGTTTTTAGAAAGTATAGATAGATGACTAATAATTTAGAAAGAGTATTGATAAAATTGTACTATTGGTATTAATTTGGATAATGAATATAACAAAACAAAAAACGGTTACGGCGGGCTTTCTAGTGTTGATTTTTTCTATTCTAGGAAAAATAGTTTCTTTTGTTAGGGAGATTAGCTTTTCTGCTGTATTTGGTACAACAAACTTGACAGATGCCTATTTTTCAGCCAATGTAATTCCCAGCATTTTAAATATTCCTATCACTATAAGCGCATTAATGTTCTTTATTCCCTTATACAACGATCGTAGAGTGAATAATGGATATAATGCAGCTAATGTGTTTTCTTCTAACGTGTTAAATGTTTTTACGTTAATAACGATTTGCTTGACTATTTTTGTTCAGATATTTGCTCCTTTATTGATTCGACTTGTTGCACCTGGATTCGACGAAGAAACTTTTAAGTATTCAGTAGAATTGCTACGTCTCCTTTGTTTGTCATTTCCTATAACTCTTGTAACATCAGTATTTATTAATATTTCAAACGCAAACCAAAAACATTTCTCACCTCAATTATTGGTTGTCATAAATAGCAGTATAACAATTTTAGCTATACTTTTTTTGGCTCCTAAATATGGAATATATGTAGTCCCCATTTCCGGTTTAGTAGCATGGTTCTTTCAACTATTTCTTCAGCACTTTTTTATTAAGGATATGTTTACATATAAATTCATAATCAATTTTAAAGATCCTTATCTTCGGAAAATAATAATATTGGCTATTCCTGTTATTATAGCTTCATTTGCTGAGCAAATAAATTTGATGGTTACGAATATATTATGTTCTCAATTAGGGGAAGGTAGTATTTCTATTATAAACTATGCATTACGTATCTTAAATCTGGTAAATGGTACAATTACAATAGCAATCCTAACTGTTATGTATCCTGTATTCTCATTATTAATGGCTCAAAAGGATTATTCAAAATTTTCTCAATCATTTAATTCATCCATAAAGATTTGCTTATTAACAGTTACTCCGCTTGCAGTATTATGTCTAATTGGTGGATTTGAAATTATTAAAACAATATATTATAGAGGGAACATGATGTTGGATGCTGTTACAGATATTTCGGTGGTATTCATTTTTTATTCTATAGGGATTATATTTATTGCACTTAGAGAAATATACGTTCGTATATTCTATACCTTGAACAATTCAATACTGCCAATGTATATTAGTTTAGGATGTTCTACATTGAATATATTACTAAACATACTACTAATAAAAAAAATGGGGATAAGCGGAGTTGCGTTAGGAGCGTCGATTTCTAATATATTGTACTTTGTATTAGTGCGATCCTTTTTAGTACGAAAGTTTTCATTTGTAAGTTATTCGATTGAAAAGAAGTTTTATAAAGAATTATGCCTAGCTCTTCTAGCTTCCATTATAATTTGGTATTTATATAAATACTTTTTCTATATCGATAATATTGCTTATTTCTTTATTGCTTCATGCTTAACCCTAGGTATGTATGTCTTAATCCTATATTTATTAAAAAACAGAGAGATGATATTTCTAATATCGGGAATAAAGGATAAGGTAAATATGTATATAAACCGTAAATAATAGAGATATGAATTATTTTAGAGATAAAACACTCCTTATAACAGGAGGTACTGGATCCTTTGGAAATGCTGTATTAAAAAGATTTCTAGATTCAGATATAAAAGAGATTCGCATTTTCTCTCGTGATGAAAAGAAACAGGATGATATGCGTCATGCGTTACGTAATTCGAAAGTTAAATTTTATATAGGTAGTGTTCGAGACAAACGTAGTGTAGATAACGCTATGCGTGGGGTGGATTATATATTTCATGCAGCAGCATTAAAACAGGTTCCTTCATGCGAATTTTTTCCAATTGAAGCTGTAAATACAAATGTACTAGGTACACAGAATGTGCTGGATTCGGCAGTTGAGTTTGGCGTAAAAAATGTAGTGGTTTTATCTACTGATAAAGCAGCCTATCCGATCAATGCTATGGGAATAAGTAAAGCAATGATGGAAAAAGTTGCTGTAGCAAAAGCGCGTACACTGGAAGGAACAAGTACTATAATTTCGTGCACCCGTTATGGAAACGTAATGGCTAGTAGAGGATCTGTTATTCCTTTGTTTATTGAGCAGATTAAGGAGGGTAATGATTTAACGTTGACTGACCCTAATATGACACGTTTTATGATGACTTTAGATGATGCTGTAGACCTGGTTCTTTATGCATTTGAACATGGTCAAAACGGAGATTTGTTTGTTCAAAAAGCTCCTGCTGCCACAATTGGTATATTAGCCCAAGCTATTATTGAATTAGCCGGATCGAACTCTAAAATAAAAGTTATAGGAACGCGTCATGGTGAGAAGCTCTATGAGACGTTGGTTACGCGTGAAGAGATGGCCAAATCTGAAGATATGGGGAATTATTTTAGAATTCCTGCCGATAACAGAGATTTGAACTATGATAAGTATTTTGTGGAAGGACAACAGAAAATATCATCTATCGAAGATTATCATTCTCACAATACGAATAGACTTGATATTGAAGGAATGAAAAAGCTTTTACAGAAGTTGGATATAATTAATGAAATTACAAAAAAATGAAGATACTAGTTACCGGATCGAGAGGTTTTGTTGGTAAGAATCTTGTATCCGAACTCCGCAACAGAAACTACACCGAAATATTTGAATTCGATATTGATACAGATCAAAGTCTTTTGGATAAATATGCAAGAGAGACCGAGTTTGTGTTTCATCTGGCAGGAGTGAATAGACCTGAAAATTCTGAAGAATTTATGGCTGGAAATTTCGGCTTTACATCACTACTGCTCGATTCTTTGAAAAAGAATAATAACAAAGCTCCGATTCTGATTACATCTTCTATACAGGCACTATTAGACAATCCTTATGGAAAGAGTAAGAAAGCAGGTGAAGATTTGATTTTTAATTACAGTTTGCAAAACCAAGTTCCTGTTTATGTATATCGTCTACCCAATGTTTTCGGAAAATGGTGCAGACCAAATTATAATAGTGCTGTAGCTACCTTTTGCAATAACATAGCAAATGATTTGCCTATCCAAGTAAATGACCCAAGTGTAGAAATGTCTTTGGTTTATATTGATGATGTTATTAAATCATTTATAGATAAATTGAGTGATAGTGACAAGAAGAAAAATATTGCTGAAAAAATAGAGCAAGTAGATACTGTTCATTCTATAAAATTAGGAGATATTGTTGATTTACTTTATCAATTTAAGGAGAATCGTCAGACTTTACAGGTTCCTAATCTAAATGATCCGTTTGAGAAAAAGTTGTATTCTACATATTTAAGCTATCTTCCAAAAGACAAATTTAGCTACCCATTGAAAATGAATATTGATGATAGAGGGTCTTTTACTGAGTTCTTGAAATCGAATGACAGAGGACAAGTCTCTATAAACATATCCAAGCCGGGTATTGTAAAAGGAAATCATTGGCATCATACTAAAAATGAAAAATTTTTGGTTGTTAGTGGGAGGGGAGTTATACGTTTTCGTAAGATAGACTCTGATGAAGTGATAGAATATTTTGTGTCAGGTGACAAATTGGAAGTGTTGGATATTCCGGTCGGATATACACATAATATTGAAAATTTGGGTGACTCGGACATGGTTACAGTGATGTGGGTGAATGAAATTTTTGATAGCGAACATCCGGATACTTTTTTCTTGAAAGTTTAATTTTTAATTTAAATGAATTTGATTATGAGTAAATTAAGAGTAATGACTGTTGTAGGAACTCGACCTGAGATTATTCGCCTTGCTTGTGTCTTGAAAAAACTAGATCAGTCAAATGCAATCGATCATATATTAGTGCATACAGGTCAGAATTACGATTATGAATTAAATGAAGTTTTTTTTGAAGATTTAGAACTTCGTAAACCAGATTATTTTCTCAATGCGGCAGGTAAAAATGCTACAGAAACAGCTGGTTTGATACTTATAAATATTGATTCTGTATTAGAAGAAGTAAAGCCAGATGCATTTCTTGTACTAGGTGATACAAACTCTTGCCTATGCGCGATTGCTGCAAAAAAACGACATATCCCGATTTTTCATATGGAAGCTGGTAATCGTTGTTTTGACCAACGCGTTCCGGAAGAAACAAACCGGAAGATTGTTGATCATACAGCTGATATTAATTTGACGTATAGTGATATTGCAAGGGAGTATTTACTTGCGGAGGGATTACGTCCTGACCGGATAATTAAAACCGGTAGTCCTATGTTTGAAGTATTGAAAGACTATATGCCTAAGGTTGAAAAGTCTCAGATATTAGGAACGTTAGATCTAAAAAAGAATAATTATTTTGTTGTATCAGCTCATAGGGAAGAGAATATTGCATCTGAGGAAAAATTCTTTAATTTGGTTGAAATCCTTAACTCTATAGCCGAAAAATATAATATGCCTATTGTTGTTTCAACACATCCGCGTACACGTAAGATGATAGAAAAGCATGGAATAGAATTTCATCAAAATGTAAAACTGATGAAACCTATGGGCTTGAGCGATTATTTGGCTCTACAAATTAATTCCTATGCCGTTCTTTCCGATAGTGGTACTATCAGCGAGGAATCTTCAATATTAAATTTTAAAGCTTTAAATATTAGGGAAGCTCATGAACGGCCAGAAGCAATGGAGGAAGCATCGGTAATGATGGTTGGATTGAACCCAGAACGTGTATATCAGGGATTGATTCAGTTGGAGTCCCAGAATGTTGGAGATATACGCAGTTTCCGTCCTGTATCTGATTACAGTATGCCTAACGTTAGTGACAAAGTGGTTCGTATAATTTTGTCGTATACCGATTATATTAAACGTGTTGTATGGAATGAGTAAATTCTTTTGTGTAGGAATTTTATATAAATGTTATAGTTAAAAAGATTCCATATTACACGAAGTTAAATCAATCCTATTTTAAGCTTTATTAAAAGAATAGAAGGATACTAAATCATGAATAAGCTCATTCGCATAACCACAGTTCCAATATCTTTGGATAAGCTTTTAGACAAGCAGATGGCTTTTATGAAAGATTATTATAAAGTCATCGCCGTTTCTTCAAATGAATCTTTACTGAAGAGAATTGGAGTAAAAGATGGTGTTGATACCTACTGTGTTGAAATGACAAGAAAGATTACACCTTTTCAAGATGTAAAAGCGATATGGAAACTTTATTGTTTTCTCAAGAGAGAGAAACCTTTATTTGTGCATACCCATACGCCGAAAGCTGGTATGGTTGGCATGATCGCGGCATTGTTGGCAAAGGTTCCTAATAGACTACATACTGTAGCGGGTTTGCCACTCATGGAAACAAGGGGGCTGAAGCGAAAAGTACTGAATCTTGTAGAAAAAATAACTTATAAATGTTCTACAATAATATATCCTAATTCGAAAGGTTTAAGAGAGATTATAATAAAAGAGAAGTTGTGTCCTGAAAAAAAAATAAGAATAATAGGAAATGGTAGTTCCAACGGAATAAATACATCCTACTTTGATCCCATTAATATTTCTACTCTGGAAAGAGCCGATTTAAAAGAGTCTTTAAATATTGATAGTGATAACTTTGTATTTATTTTTGTTGGACGCTTAGTTACGGATAAAGGAATAAATGAGTTGATCAGTGCTTTTGATGATATATCACATCGTAATAGAAAAGTGAAGCTCTTACTTGTTGGTAATAGAGAGCCTGAACTCGATCCATTGAAGGAGGAAACTCTGGAGATAATTTCTAAAAACTCGAATGTTATAGAGGTTGGTTACCAGCCTGATGTAAGACCATATTTTGCTATTTCTGATGTACTAGTATTTCCTAGTTATAGAGAAGGGTTTCCGAACGTAGTTATGCAAGCCGGAGCGATGGGGTTAGCGTCTATCGTTACTGATATAAATGGCTGTAATGAGATTATAATCAATGATACAAATGGAGTTATTATTCCTCCTAAAAACTCATTTGAATTGCAACGTAGAATGGAATTGTATTTAAATAATAATGCATTACTTGCAGAACATAGGTCTAATTCACGAAAAATGATTGTATCTCGATATGAACAGGAAATTATTTGGAAAACTTTATTATCAGAATATAAATCCTTAGAGTAATGTATCGCAACTTGTTTAAACGCATTTTAGATTTTGTATGTTCACTAATAGGCTTCATAATTCTATTGCCAATATTTCTATTTCTGACAATATTTCTGACAATAGCAAATAATGGGAAACCTTTTTTCTTTCAACAACGCCCCGGTAAGAACAATAAGATATTTGAAGTTGTTAAGTTTAGAACAATGAATGATAAAAAAGATGCGCAAGGAAATCTACTGTCAGATAAAGACAGATTAACGTCTCTTGGCAGATTTATTAGAAAAACTTCATTGGATGAAATTCCTCAATTAATAAATGTAATAAAAGGAGATATGAGTTTAGTTGGTCCTCGTCCTTTACTTCTCGAATATCTTCGTTTATATAATGAAAAGCAGATTCGCAGACATGAGGTTCGTCCAGGAATAACAGGATGGGCACAAATTAATGGTCGAAATGCTATTTCGTGGAAAGATAAATTTGAATTAGATGTATGGTATGTAGATAATATATCTATATCTTTGGATATAAGGATACTACTCCAGACCATATTAAAAGTGTTTAAATCGGAAGGTATAAGTTCAGACACAAGTCTTACCATGGAAAAATTTGAAGGGAACAAATAGGATGAAGAAGGTGTATTTATATGGTGCAGGAGGGCATGCTAAAGTAATATTAGATATTCTTCAGTTAAACAATATCGTTGTTGAAAAAATATTTGATGATGATATAACCATAAAAGACTTTATGGGAATTCCTGTATCAAGAGAGAGCAGATCACCTCTGATTGTAAGTATAGGAGATAACATGATACGAAAAAAAATTGTTTCCACCTTCTCTAACATTAGATATGAAAGAGCAATATCACAAAAAGCAATAATATCTGGATCTGCTTTGGTAGAAGAAGGTACGGTGGTAATGCAAGGCTCAATTATACAATCTTGTGCTCGTATCGGCAAGCATGTAATAATAAATACTGCATCAACTATAGATCATGACTGTATTATTCACGACTTCGTACACATTGCACCTGGCTCAAATCTATGTGGAGAAGTTGAAGTAGGGGAAGGAACTTTGATTGGTGCAGGATCTACAATTATACAAGGAGTTAAAATAGGAAAATGGTGCAAAATTGGAGCGGGATCAGTAGTTACTCGAAATATTCCGGATAATGTAGTCGCTATAGGAGCTCCTTGCAAAGTAACAAAACTTTTATAAAATGATGAATACTAATGAACGTATCTGGCTCTCTCTAGCACATATGGGAGGGCACGAACAGCGGTTTGTTCAAGAAGCTTTTGATACCAATTGGGTAGTGCCCATGGGCCCAAATGTGGATGCTTTTGAAACGGAATTAGCCGCATTCCTTCAGAGCAATGTATATGTCGCTGCATTAAGTGCAGGAACAGCTTCTTTACATTTAGCTTTGATTATTTTAGGTGTAAAACAAGGAGATGAAGTACTTTGTCAAAGCTTTACTTTTTCGGCATCGGCCAATCCTATAGTCTATCAAGGTGCAACTCCTGTCTTTATTGACAGTGAGAAAGATACGTGGAATATGTCTCCGGAACATTTAGAAAGAGCTATAAAGGATCGGATATCTAAAGGCAAAAAACCGAAAGCAATTATACCCGTGCATCTCTATGGTATGCCCGCAAAGATAGAAGAGATACAAAGTATTTCCTCAAAATATGAAATACCGATCATTGAAGATGCCGCAGAAGCATTAGGATCGAGATATAAAAACCAGCATTGTGGAACTTTTGGTGAAATGGCTGTACTCTCCTTTAATGGGAATAAAATAATTACGACATCCGGAGGTGGTGCACTTGTCGCCCATAATGAGGAATATATAAAAACGGCACGATTCCTGGCAACTCAGGCTAGAGATGCTGCGCCACATTATCAACATTCACATATCGGATATAATTACCGAATGAGCAATGTCGTAGCCGGAATTGGTAGAGGGCAAATGCTTGTTTTAGAAGATAGAATCAAACAAAGACGAACAAATAATGAGTTTTATCGTAAAGGTTTAGAAAAAGTTGAAGGAATAAGTTTCCAAACAGAGCCTTCATCTGATTATTTTTCTAATTATTGGCTGACATCTATACTTATTAATCCTTTAAAAACAGGAGGGAAAACGAGAGAAGATATATATGATGTATTAAACGAAAATAATATAGAATCCAGACCTTTATGGAAGCCAATGCATATGCAACCAATATTTAGCGGTTGCTCATATTATGGAGACGGAACATCTGAACGATTATTTAGAGATGGGTTATGTCTTCCGTCTGGGACTAGTTTAAGTTTTGATGATATAGATAGAGTAATAAAAGCTATAGAGAGTATGTTCTAAACTCAGAAGAATAAAAATGATAAACAACACTACACGAAAAATATATAAGAGATTCTTAGAGAATCGTCTGCTGAGCAGATGGTTCGTCTTGTTGATCGATTTGGCAATAGTCACTTTTGCGACTATCATATCATATATTCTAACACTTCAGATATACAAAAATATTCATATAGTATATCATCCGGTATTCTTCGAATATCTGGCTATAACCGTATTATTTAATGCAGTCTGTTTTAGTATATTTAAAACATATAAAGGAATTGTCCGTTATTCTACAATTCATGAATTTCAAAAGATACTTACATCCTTGTTATTTGCTGATTTACTTATATTTCTTACATTATATAAAGTTATAGGTCCATCAGGAAGCGTTGCTGTCGCATATTGTAGTACCCTCTTTTTAGTTTCATTGGTTTGTTTGTACGGGTTTCGCCTAGTTGTCGTTTATACTTATCAGACATTAACCCGACGGTTTGGGAATAATCCTTCTATACCTGTATTTGTGTGGGGGTTAAATGAAGATAATATTGTTCTTGCACAACTGTTGAGTACAGGAAACAATAGATTCAGGATTATAGGCTTTCTTACAACAGAGCCTGATTCAAAGTTAAAGAAACTCACAAACGTACCGGTTCTTACTATTCAGAAGCCCGAAGATTTCGTAAAATACAAAATAAAAGATATATTGTTTACCAAAGAAGATGAACTAAAGAATGAAGCTAATTATGTTGAAAAACTATTAAGCTTAAATATTCGCATCTATATAAGTAAACAAATGAATATAGATAGTTTATCTCAACTGTCAGATATTAGTCGGAGTATTCGTCCTGTTCAGATTGAAGATTTGCTTGGACGTCCCGAAATAAATATCAGCATGAATGTTATCGCTGAGAATGTTCAAGGTAAAAATATTTTGGTGACAGGTGCTGCAGGTTCAATAGGAAGTGAAATCGTCAAACAGCTAGCTCAATTTTCTCCTGCTTCTATTATTTGCCTCGATCAGGCTGAAACACCATTGAATGATTTGGATATTGAATTAAAGAAGTTGTATCCTTGCTTAAACTATACTACTATTATCGGAGATGTCCGCAATCATACAATTATCAATTTTGTGTTTGATAAATATAAACCTAATATAGTTTATCATGCCGCTGCTTATAAGCATGTTCCTATGATGGAAAGATATCCATGTGAAGCTATAATTACCAACGTATTAGGTACAAAGGTGTTAGTCGATTTAGCAATTGAGTATGATGTTGAGATGTTTATTATGGTTTCAACAGACAAGGCTGTAAACCCTACAAATATCATGGGGGCAACTAAACGCATCGCAGAAATATACGTTCAGTCTTGTGCTGCTGATCAAAAGAAAAATAAGTCTCATACTAAATTTGTGACAACACGCTTTGGTAATGTATTAGGAAGTAATGGCTCTGTTATTCCATTATTCAGAAGGCAGATAGAGAAGGGTGGTCCAATAACTGTAACAGATCCTGAGATCACTCGTTATTTTATGACCATTCCGGAGGCATGCCGCTTGGTTTTGGAAGCTTCTGTCATCGGTAAGTCCGGTTATATTTACGTCTTTGATATGGGACAGCCTGTAAGGATCTATGATTTAGCAAAAAAAATGATAGAGTTGGCCGGTTTAGTTCCGGAAAGAGATATCGAAATTCAATTTTCAGGATTAAGGCCCGGAGAGAAGCTGTATGAAGAGTTATTGAATGACTCTGAAATAACAGAACAGACTTCGCACAAAAAGATTATGATGGCTAAAGTAAGGGAATACCATTTTCAGGATATTTTACCTCAAATAGAGCAGTTAATTTTAGTCGCCCAGACAAATGATAAATACAAACTCGTACGACAGATGAAAGTACTCGTACCTGAATTTGTTAGCAATAATTCAGAATTTGAACAACTTGATCAAAATAATATAGATACCACTAGCAATTCTCAAATTTGGGTATAAAAGAAATACCTGTATTTGTTTTTACAAAACAGACAACAGAATCCGACAGATGCTCATTGTATTTACTCCGAATATGAAATCACTTGCCCACTAATTTGCATAAGCGATATTTCACATAATTTTGTATTATATTCAGCTTGAACAAGTCTTTCTTCGGCTTCTAATAGACTGTTTTGTGCCTCTCGTAATTCTATACCTGACAGGTCTCCAAGTTTGTATCGTTCGATAGCTATTTCATGGTTTTCTTTTGCTGTTTGTACATTTTCTTTTTCAAGATTTGTCAGATCTATATTATTTCTATAAGCCATCCACATATTCGAAAAATCGGCTTTTATAGAGAGTATAGTTTGCTCGTATTGGAGTTCTTTGTTTTCAACTTCTATACGGGCATTCTTTTGTTTTCTTTTTCTATTGAAGCCATCAAACAGGTTGAAACCTAGAGTTAATCCATAGGTTAAGCCCAAATTGTTTTGATTATCTATAGTCCCCGTATTGTAAATGTTTTTTGTATAACCATAGCCTGCATTAAGTTTCAAATACGGATAGTTCTCACTCTGAGCTGTTTTTAAATCAAGCAAACTAAGATTCTTGTTTTTATTTGATAACAAAAGGAAAGTATTCGAAGATAGCGTTTTTTGCCAAACATCTTCTTTATTTATAAACTGATTGAATTCAATTATAGAGTCCGTGGTTACAATGAGTTGCTCGATATTGTCTGCAGCCATCATTTGGTTAAGTGATATGCGAGATGTATATAATACTTCATATTGTTTAATCAAGCGAGAGCTGTCACTGTTGAAGTCTACCTTTGCTTGTTGAAGATCGAGTCGAGAGCCTGCTCCAATTTCGTATCTAGCTTCAACTATGCGTAATCTTTCTTTAGATAACTTAACGGCTGATTTCAAGTTTTTTAATCGGATATTCTGCTGGATGTAATTGTAATATTCTGAAGTTAACCCCGATACGAAGTTCTCTATCGTTAAGCGGGTATTCAGTTCCCCCATCTTTTGCAGCTCTTTTAAGCGTTGGTGATTCGTTTGGATATTGAAGCCATCAAAAACAGTCCAATTCAAGTTGACGCCTGCATTCAATAATTGGTTGTGAATGCCGTTATTCTTATTTTTCTCTCCATTTGCCAAATTCTGTGTTATATTGTTTACCGAACCCGAATAACCCGTTGTGAGATCTACAGACGGAAGGTATCCTGCATTTCCCACAGTGAGATTGTTGTCCGATATTTCCTGATTATTGCGCATAATACGAATATCATAGTTCTTTTGCAATCCCCTTTCTATACATCTTTTCAGATCGAATACAACCTGAGAATTACATATGCTTGGTGCAGCTATTGCTAGAATGATAATTAATATATATTTTTTCATCATCAAAATTCTTCTTAGTCAAAAGGTGACAAAAGTAACAGCTTTTATCTCTTTTTTATTTGTTACTTTTTGTCCTAGTATATAGTTGTTATATTATAGATAAATTTATATTTACTAAATCCTATCTTTCTTCTTACTTCTGTCGGTAGATATATATAAATACATAGCCGGTACAATGAATATCGTTAATAGAGTAGAAATCATCATTCCTCCAATTACAGCCACTCCCATAGCCATACGCCCATTGGCTCCTTCGGCACTGGCAAATATTAAGGGTAACAATCCCAACACGGTGGAGAAGCTTGTCATAAGGATCGGACGCAAACGTTGTACTGCAGCTCCCTGTATAGCTTCAAGTTTACTCATTCCTGCTTCTTGACGCTGATTTGCAAACTCCACAATAAGAATACCATTTTTAGCGACCAGCCCGATAAGCATAATAATTCCTATCTGGCTGAATATATTCATCGTTATATCTTTGATATACATAAACAAAAGGGCTCCGGCAATTGCAAGGGGGACTGTAAGCATAATAACAAATGGATCTTTGAAACTTTCGAACTGTGCTGCAAGGATCAAAAAGATCAATAATATAGCAAGTATAAATGCAAACATCAAACTGGAAGAGCTTTCGCTAAAATCCTTCGAATCTCCCGCCAATGCTGTTCGAAATGTATCATCAAGGGTTTCTTTCGCTATGCGATCCATTTCTTCCAACCCGGCGCCGATTGTTACTCCCGGAGATAGACCCGCGGATACTGTTGCAGACTTAAATCTGTTATACCTGTATAGCTGGGGAGGGGCGACACTTTCTTCTAAGCGCACAAGGTTATCCATCTGAATCATATTCCCTCCTAAGTTTTTAAGATAAATAGATTTCAGGTCGAGAGGTGTATTCCTTTGTTGGCGATTAATTTCCCCTAATATCTGATATTGTTTCCCATTCATATAAAAATAGCCCATACGTTGCCCACTTAGTGCATATTGCAATGTTTGTCCTATATCTCTGGTACTTACTCTTAGTATGGCGGCTTTATCTCTGTCTATGATAATACGGGTTTCAGGTTTCGTGAATTTAAGGTTTACATCGGCCATTTGAAACATTGGGCTCTCTTGTACTTTTCTCATAAATTGAGGGATGAATTCCTCTAACTTTTCAAGGTTGGTAGCTTGCAATACATATTGTATAGGCATACTCGATCGTCTTCCACCGAAGGTAGACTGTTGTTGCACAAATGCCCGTGCCTCTGTTTCTTTTCTTACAGCCTTTGTCAGTTCGTTGGCAATCTCCATTTGGCTTCTTTCTCTATCTTTAATATTGGGCAACATGAGGTTTATCATCCCGCCTCCCGTCCAGGCTCGCATTGTATTAATGAGACGTTCGGGTGCAACGGAATCAGCTATCACTCCAATCTTTTCTGTATAATTTCGATTAAATTCATAAGTAGAGCCTTCGGGTCCGCTGGTTCTTATTGTTATCTGTGAGCGGTCTTCCAATGGAGCCATTTCGGAAGGGATCGCACTGACTAAATAACCTATTCCTGCGAGTGTAAGGATTATGATAGGCCATATTATTATCTTATGTTTAAGGAAATGGTGCAAACCATTGTCGTAAGCTTTGGTCAACCATTGAAAGAAAGGATCTGTTTTACGGTAAAACCATCCCGCCTGATCTTTCTTTTTCAATAACTTGGTAGCAAGCATCGGTGTAAACGTAAGAGCTACAAATGCTGAAATAAGGACAGCCCCGGCAATAACAATACTAAATTCACGGAACAAACGTCCTGTCATCCCTTCAAGAAAGACAATAGGGAAAAATACCGCAACCACAGACACTGTTGTTGAGATAACGGCGAAGAATATTTCTTTAGAACCCTCTATCCCTGCTTCCTTGGGAGTCATACCTCCCTCAATTTTCAGATAGATGTTCTCTGTGACCACAATAGCATCATCGACTACCAATCCTACAGCCAGAACTACGGCTAACATGGATAAGACATTGATCGAGAATCCTGCAACATACATCACAAAGAAAGCTCCTACTAGTGATACGGGAATAACAACGCAAGGAACCAACGTCACACGCCAGTCGCGAAGGAAAAGGAATATTATGATAACGACCAATGCAAAAGCTATATATACCGTTTCTTCCACTTCTGCTATCGAAGCCCTTATAAATTTAGTATTGTCGAAGGCGACATCTATTTTGACATCTTCCGGTAAGTCTTTCTTTAGTTGTTCGAGACGAACCATCGCTTCATCAGAAATTTCAATCTGATTGGCTCCCGGTTGTGGAATAATAACAGTACTTACAGCAGGAACACCATTGCGACGCATAATACTCTTATAGTTTTCTGTACCCAGCTCCGCTGTACCTACGTCTCTAAACCTTACAACATTATAATTGTCTTCTTTGATAATCATATTGTTGAATTCTTCGGGAGTCTGCATCAACCCTAATGTTCGTATAGAAAGCTCAAGGTTATCGCCTTCTATGCTGCCGGAAGGCAATTCCACATTTTCTTTATCTACGGCACTTTTTACATCCATCGGGGTAATGCCATACGATGCCATTTTTACCGGATCGAGCCATAGTCGCATCGAATAGCGGTTTTGTCCCCAGATCTCTACAGCGCTCACATTGGGTATGGTTTGTAAACGCTCTTTTACTGTCAACTCAGCTATTTCACTTAGTTCGAGCAAAGAACGCTTTTCGCTTTGTATACTTATTTGTATAATCGGGTTGGCATCGGCATCAGCCTTCGATACAGTAGGAGGGTCGCAGTCGCGAGGCAGATAACGTTGTGCCCGCGAGACTTTATCCCGCACATCATTTGCTGCTGTTTCGAGGTCTACAGATAATTCAAATTCCACAGTTATACGGCATGAACCCTGACTACTGCTACTTGTCAAAGACCTGATGCCGGGTATCCCATTTATATTTTGTTCTAGTGGTTCTGTGATCTGATTCTCTATAATTTCGGCATTAGCCCCGGGATAACTCACGTCTACCGAAATAATGGGGTTATCTATGTTGGGATATTCGCGCACCCCTAAATATGTATATCCGATCAATCCTAAAAGGAATATAATCAATACAAATACAGTGGCTAATACCGGGCGCTTTATACTTAATTCAGATATAGTCATCTTTTAGAGGTTTTGGATGTTTAGAAATCTACGATTTTAAATATCCGAAGCTATTATATAAATTGTTTTACTGATTGTTTTCTATAAAATTATCGATAATAACAGGCAAACCGTCACGCAATTGCATGACACCCGTTACCAAAAGAGTATCGCCAACATTTAATCCGTTTAATACCTGAACGGATGACGCTGTACGCATACCTTTCTTTAGTACTATCTGATGGGCTACGCCGTTCTTATATACGTATGCAATATCACGTCCCATTTCTGCTATCGTAGATAAACTAGGGATGACTAAAGTATTCTTTATCTCCTGCAATTTTATCTCAACATTAGTAGAGAGACCCGGTTTTAATTTTCCTCCGGGATTGGCATACAAAGCTCTGGCTTTTAGAGTGAGTGTTTGTCTATCGAGGTTAGACTCTACGGCATAAACTGTAGCTTGGTATTTGTTTAAATCATTATCGAATGTAAAGGTGAGAGGTGTTCCGGGCTTTACATTATTTACTTCTGATTCATTTACCGAAAACTCTATTTTTAATGGAGTTATTTTGGTTAGCCGAGATATTATTATAGAAGGTGAAGCATATGTTCCTTCACTCACTTGTCTCAAACCTATGATACCATCAAATGGAGCACGTAGTTCCGTCTGGGCTATTCTTGTTTTTACCAGTTCAATATCAGCCTTCAATTTTTCCAACTCTGTATTGACAGACTCGTAAGCTTCTTGACTTACTGCGTCTTTTGCCAATAATGCCTTTTGACGGTAAACTCTGTCTTCGGCAAGAGGTATTTGTGTTTGTAATTTCTTCAACTCAGCTTGTAGCGGTTTATCATTCACTTTGGCTAAAAGCTGTCCTTTTTTTACATTCGAACCCTCTTTGAAGTGTATTTCTGTTATCATACCTGATGTTTCGAATGATAGATCAACTTCCTCATCAGGGATCAATACACCTTTCACCCTGATGGTATTATCAAGGTTACCGTATTTTAAGATCTGGGCATTAACATTCAGTATCGTACGATTGCTTGTCCCTTTGTTTCCTGGTGGAGTTGGTGACGGATCGGCATTCGTGGTTAAAAGACCTTTGATCTTTGGGTAAAAAGCCATTCCGGCAATAAATAAAAGAATAACAATCAGAAGTCCTATTTTTGTTTTTTTGTTCATAGTAAATATTCTATTTTGGGCTTATAATACAGGTTTCCAAGAATACGATTTAAAATAGAAGGAAAGGTTTAATTTATCGGATGTATTTTAATTTTTGTTTGCATTACTAAACAAAAATTAAACAAGACTTATTCTTCTCTCCATTTTCTTTTGGCTCATTGTTTATTGAGAATCTTTTTTAAGTTTTGTGTCGATCTATTTTACAAATATAATATTTAAAATAGAAGTGTTACAGGATTATAAAATGTCCTTAAAAAGTGATGTCTTAGAATGTCCTAAAAATAGTTATTTATTCAGATTCATTGCCTCTGCAATGGCTCAATATTCAAATGAGATAGTTATATTTGTAGAGTTTAAAAAATAACCTAAACATAAAGATACCTTATGAAGAAAGATATTTTTCATCTTAAGTCGAAACAACTAAAAGAAATAGCCCAGTCGCTCCAACACAAGGTAGAGGTTGGTCTGAGTAAAGAGAATGCCGAAATACAGTGTATTCCTACTTATATTATACCTAAAACAACCAGTGTGAACGGTAAGGCTACTGTTTTAGATTTAGGAGGAACTAACTATCGGGTTGCTGTAGTTGACTTCGTTGATGGTAAACCAACAATTCATCCTGAAAATGGATGGAAGAAGGATTTGTCTGTTATGAAAACTCCGGGTTTTACAGAAGAAGATTTGTTTAAAGAACAAGCCGATCCCATAGGAGAAATCAAGCGTGATCAAGAAACTCCAATAGGATATTGTTTTTCTTATCCGGCTGAATCTCTGCAAAACGGAGATGCCAAGCTTCTTAGATGGACAAAAGGTGTTGACATCAAAGAAATGGTAGGAAAACCCGTAGGACAACCATTGGTAGATTATCTGAATCAACGTAATGATGTTAAATTCAATGGTGTAAAAGTAATCAACGATACAGTCGCAAGCTTATTTGCCGGACTTACTGATTCTAGTTATGACGCTTATATCGGGCTGATTGTTGGAACAGGTACAAATATGGCTACTTTTATCAACGCTGATAAAATAAAGAAACTAAATCCTGATTACAAACTGAGCGGGCTGATTCCTGTAAACTTAGAGTCAGGTAACTTTAACCCTCCTCATCTCACAGCTATCGATGATAAGGTAGATGCTTGCTCTGATGCAAAGGGTGCTCAACGTTTCGAAAAAGCTGTATCGGGTATGTATTTGGGAGAAATCCTTAAATCGGTTTTCCCGTGCGATGAATTCGAACAAAGATTTGATGCTCAGAAGCTGACTAATATCATGAATTATCCTGATATTCATAAGAAAAGATATGTAGAGATTGCTCGTTCAATATACGAAAGATCAGCCAAGCTAGTTGCTGCATCTATCGCCGGATTGGTTTTGGTGCTTGTATCACATGACCCATCTATCAAGAAAATAAGATTGGTAGCCGAAGGTAGCTTATTCTGGAGTGAATACAGAAAAGGCAAAAACTATAAAGATATGGTAATGTCTGAGTTACAAAAACTTCTTACAGAGTTTAATCATGGAGATGTTCATGTACATGTGGCTCAAATGGACAATGCAAACCTTATAGGTTCTGCTATAGCTGCTTTGTCGTAAACTAAAGATATAATAGCAAGTAGGGGTTTGGATGTTTCCAAATCCCTTTTTTCTTATAATCAATATCGGTTAAGTCACTTTTTATAAGTATTTTTGCCCTGCAAATAACTATTTGTCGTTTTATTTTATCTGGACTATTATATGACTATGTTAGAAAAAGCAGTTGCCGCACTCCCTATAAAAGGATATCTGAATATGGAAATACCGAAAGGTATAAATCTGGTAGAAGAGATTAATAAAATGCGAAAAGAAAAGAATGCTATCATTCTTGCGCATTATTATCAGACAGGCGATATTCAGGATATAGCCGATTTTTTGGGAGACAGTTTACAACTGGCACGTGCCGCAGAAAAGACAAATGCAGATCTGATTGTATTCTGCGGAGTGCATTTTATGGCCGAAACGGCTAAAATTTTGAATCCGACCAAAAAGGTAGTTCTTCCTGATTTATTGGCCGGTTGTTCTTTGGCGGATTCTGCGTCAGGGGAGGGGATTCGTGAAATGAAGAAGAAATATCCGAATGCCATTGTTGTGAGTTATATCAATTGTGACTCTACAGTTAAGGCTGAAAGTGATATAATTGTTACGTCATCCAATGCCGAGCACATCATAAACTCTTTGCCGGAAGATCAAGAAATTATATTTGCTCCTGATAAAAATCTGGGTAGATATATCAATCAAGTGACTGGACGAAATATGATACTTTGGGACGGCGCTTGTATTGTGCATGAAGCATTCTCTCTGGAACGGATTGCGCAGCAGATGTTAGAACATCCGAAGGCTAAACTTATAGCTCACCCCGAAGCTCAAAAACCGGTTTTACAGGTAGCTCACTATATTGGCTCTACAGCCAACTTGCTCAATTATGTAGTGAACGATAGCAGTCAGGAATTTATTGTGGCTACAGAAGAAGGTATCTTGCACGAGATGAGAAAGCGTGCACCACACAAAACTCTAATTCCTGCACTGACGATTGATGATAAATGCAATTGTAGCGAATGTCATTTTATGAAATTAAATACAATGGAGAAATTGTATTTGTGTATGAAATATGAGCAGCCTGAGATATTGATGGAAGAAGAAATCCGACTAAAAGCATTGAAGCCTATAAATAGAATGTTGGAATTGTCTAAGGCTATTAAATAAACAAATAACAAAAAGTGATGATTTATGAATTGTGAGCACATAATGTTGTGTGTTTGTAATCCGTAATTTATAATTCATAACAAAGAATGATATATACTGATGTTTTGGTGATAGGTTCAGGAATATCCGGCCTGTCGTATGCTTTAAAAATAGCACAACAGAGACCCGATACTAGGATAACAATTATCACAAAATCAGACGATGAAGAGTCGAGTACCAAGTATGCACAAGGAGGGGTTGCTGTTGTAACCAATTTCGAAAAAGATAGCTTTGATAAGCATATTGAGGATACATTACGAGCGGGAGACGGATTGTGTAAACGTGAAGTTGTAGAGATCGTAGTGAAAGAAGGCCCTGAGCGTATCCGCGAAATGGTGGAGTGGGGTGCTAATTTCGATAAAGACGAGTTTCAAAGTTATGATCTGGGACGTGAAGGCGGACATACCGAAAACAGGGTAGTGCACCATAAGGATATAACCGGAGCAGAAATAGAAAGAGCATTGTTGCAAGCTGTAGAGCGACTCGAGAATGTTACTTTACTCAACCATCATTATGTTATCGATTTGCTTACCGAGCATCAAGTACCTCAATCCGAATTTGATAAATATAACCTCCACTGCTATGGAGCATACGTGTTGGATATGAAAGCCAGCCGGATCATTAAAATGACGGCAAAAATTACACTAATGGCTACCGGAGGATGTGGGCATGTATACAAAAACACGACAAACCCGACTATAGCTACAGGTGACGGTATTGGCTTGGCTCATCGTGCAAAAGCCAGAATCAGCAATATGCAATTTATACAGTTTCACCCGACTGCATTCTATAGTAATACGACAGGTCAACTACCTTTAATATCGGAGGCTGTAAGAGGCTTTGGAGCTAAATTGCGTACTGCTTCAGGAGAGCCATTTATGCATAAATACGATGATAGGGAAGAGCTGGCATCACGGGATATCGTAGCACGAGCCATTGATAATGAAATGAAGTTGCGTGGAGACGATTATGTTTGTCTGGATTGCCGACACTTAGATCAACGAAAGTTTCTCGAACATTTTCCAAATATCTATAAGCAATCTAAAGATGAAGGGCTGGATATGTTCATGGATTTGATTCCTGTGGTACCGGCAAGCCATTATCTATGCGGAGGAATCGATGTAGACTCATTTGGACAAAGTACAATAAAGAATATGTTTGCTGTGGGCGAATGTTCGAATACCGGACTTCACGGCGCAAACCGTTTGGCTTCCAATTCTTTGCTTGAAGCTCTCGTTTTTGCACATCGTGCAGCAATGAAAACGATAGAACGCTTGCATGAAGATAATTTTAATTATGATCATCTTCTAAAAATTCCGGAATGGAATCAGGAGGGGATGCGAGTGAACGAAGAAATGGTTTTGCTAAATTATCTTCGAAAAGAATTACAGACATTGATGAGTGATCTTGTTGGCATTGTGCGCAGCAATGCCCGTCTCAAAATGGCAAAGCAGAAAGAAGAAGAAATATACAAGTCTGTAAAAGAAATATATAAATTTTCGATATTATCGCCGCAACTTTCAGAATTAAGAAATCTGGCTAGTGTGGCTTATCTGATTATAACCCAAAGTATAGAACAAACCGAGAATAGAGGTACATTTTATAATAAAGATTTAGATATTCATGAATAGACCTTCATACGTAACTGATAGTAGATTATATCATTTTATTGATGAGGCCATCAAAGAAGATATTGGCGACGGAGATCACTCTACATTGGCCAGTGTGCCTGCTGATCTTCAGCAAAGAGCTCATTTGATCATAAAACATGACTGTATCTTAGCCGGTGTTGATCTGGCAAAAGAGATATTTCATTATTATGATAAAAATCTGGAAATAGAAATCCTCAAAAATGATGGGGATCAAGTAAAAGAAGGCGAGATCGCATTTATTGTATCAGGTGCGGCTCGGTCGATTCTCACAATGGAACGCTTAGTCCTAAATTGTATGCAGCGTATGAGCGGAATAGCTACATATACGCATCGGATGGTAGAGTTGCTGGCAGATACAAATACACGTATTCTGGATACCCGAAAAACGGCTCCAATGTTCCGTATGTGTGAGAAGTGGGCTGTGTATATCGGCGGTGGTCAAAATCATCGTTTCGGTCTTTTTGATATGATTATGCTAAAAGACAATCATAACGATTATGCCGGAGGAATAACCAATGCTGTAGAGGCCACAGTGAAATACTTGAAAGAGAACAATAAAAATCTCCGAATAGAGGTAGAAACACGCAACCTGAAAGAAGTAGAAGAAGCTTTGGCTACAGGTGCAGTGGACGTTATTATGCTCGATAATATGTCTTTATATGAAATGAGTGCTGCTGTAAAACTAATAAACGGAAGAGTAAAGGTTGAAGCCTCGGGGGGTATTACAGAAGATATGGTGCATGATATAGCTAAGACCGGAGTTGATTATATTTCTTCGGGAGCAATTATATATTCTGCTCCAAATATTGATTTAAGCCTTAAAGCATTTTAATTTTTATCTGAATTGCCATGAAAGCAGAAGAGATTCTATCCTTACGTCTATCAAACCATCAACTTGATGGTTCATTCCTGGGCGAGGCATACGAGTTGGTTTCGTGGATGGGAGCTATTCAGGCACAAGACTATAATATGGCGAAATGGGGCATCGGTATACGTATACCCCAGATTACCGATCAGAAGATTGAAGCGGCTTTGGACAAAGGTGATATTTTACGTCTTCATATCTTACGTCCTACTTGGCATTTTGTAGCCAAGGACGATATATACTGGATGCTATATTTGAGCGTTCCGAGAGTGAAAACTGCAATGCGATCTTATGATAAGGATCTGGGACTTGCCGAACCATTTATAGCCCGTACAAATTCAATTATAGAAAAGGCACTTCAGGGAAATTCATTAACACGCCAAGAGCTGAAAGATGTAATAAATAGGGCAGGTATAGATGCGGATAATAGAACCGTTAATCATATAATGATGCATGCCGAGTTGGATGGCGTTGTATGCAATGGCGAGATGAAAGGCAAAAAACAGACGTATGCTTTGTTGCAAGAAAAAGTTCCCAAAATGACCAATCAGTTCGATAAAGATGAATGCCTGTATAAATTAGCGTTCAAATATTTCAGGAGCCATGGCCCTGCTACTTTAAAAGATTTTATTTGGTGGTCGGGATTGACTACAGCAGAAGCCAGACAAGGGATAGCTCTGATAGGGAGCGATTTTATTCATGAAACAATAAATGATCAAACTTATATTTTTCACAGAGACTCTAAACTCGTCAGCAGTGATAATTTGATAAATCTTTTGCCTGCTTTTGATGAATTTACAGTTAGCTATAAGGATAGAAAAGAAAGTCTGCATATAGACCATCACCATAAAATAATAACAAGTCCGGGAATATTCAGACCTGCTATCAGCCTTGACGGCAAAGTTATCGGTACTTGGAAAAAATCATCAAAAAAGAATGAAACTCTTGATACCGAACTCTTTTACGCATCAAGTAAGAAAACGCACAATTTGGTTACTAAAGCTATCGAAGGATATAAAAAATACCTACTTTAAGTATATATCATATACACTACAAATACAACATAAAATGTAAAAGTAAGGAAGATAAAGAAGCTATTTATTCCTATCAGAACAAAAGATTTTAAATTCGATACGAATCTGTTTTCTTCAAAAAACACCCTGTTTCCTCTGAAAAAATAGAATGTTACGTATAGCGTAGCAAAAGAATATAAAAGAAAATAGAATGTGGTATTTAAGTTTAACCAATCGAACAGACAGCTTAGAGTCGTTGCTATAGTTATCGTTAGCAAGGTCGTAGAAAAGAAATGTAATGTAAAGACAGCACTGTCGAAATAATATTTTTTCTTTTTATTATGGAACAACCATAGCCAAAAGGCAAAGAGAGGCATATATATAAAGAGAACTTTCGGGATGTTGTGAATGAAAAACTCGATAGCTTTTTCTCCTTTTTCTTTATCTTTTACATTTTTTAATATACCTGCTATAAATTGTTTTGTCTCATTCTCTGTCTTTTCATCTACACCCGAATTATTAATTTTATCTTCTATCTTGCTGACTTTCTCCGGTATTTTAGCCTCATTAATGAGATTTTTTTTATTTACGTCCAGCTTTGCTATAATCGTATCTAAAGAGTCACTATTTACATTTTCGCTGATCTCTTTTTGTATTTTTTCTTTGTTAGGTGCTGATACTTCAGGAAGGAGAGGGGGGATAAAAAAGGCAATGAAACTGATGAATATATAAAGAGTAAAAGGGTTCACATACGATTTTCGTTTTCCATTCATATACTCCAATGAGAGTTTACCGGGAGAAAGAAACAGATATTTTGCTGTTCTCCAAAATGAACTGTCGTAATGCAAAAAATCGAAGACAAAATGAGTAAATACATGATGGAAAGATTGCCTGCTTTCGCTGTTTTCTTGTCCACATTTAGGACAGTAGTGCTGTTCAACAAAAGCTCCACAATTTTGGCAAGTCTTGTTGATCCTGATTTTATGTTTACTCATAGTTCAAAAAAAAGCTATTATAGTTATTTGCTGAATCGATAGGTGATACCTAGTGTACCGTATATATTGTAGAACGTGAATTTAATAGGATTTGATCCCGAATAAAAATAAGGAAGAAGCCCCCAGGTAAAACTGCCATAAAACCCGATACGGTTATTTAAGCGATATTCACCTCCTGCTAATAGTCCAAAATCATAGTCACGAGAGTCGTCCCCAAAGTCGAATGTTGCACCCTCTCCGCTTATTTCTTGTTTCTGACCTACCGGAGAGTCTATTCTGATGTATCCATCATTTACATATCCGTCAAATGTGGATGAAAGGGTTTTTGCTGCATATACGCCCAGTTTCACTTGCCATTTGTCATTGAATCGGTATGTGCCATATATTGGTATGGTAAGATAAGTCATATCTACATTTGTTACATTCTTTCCTACAAAGTAACCTGTAAGCTTTTCGCTCCCTTCGGTCAGAGTAACACTTGTGTACATGTACTTCACATGATCGGAAACTCGCATCCCTTTCCAATCGAGACTTAGTCCTGTACCTACACCCCATCGTTCGTTGAGTTTATAGACTAGATTGAATCCTAATTGAGGGTTGAATTTTGGGTTGTAACTATTAATCTCTCTTACTTCAGCCGGAATAGGCACAGGAGCAGTTGCTCCCATATTAAACCCTAGGATAAAGCTCAGATCAAATGTTTTGTTATCAGAATTCTGCGCTGAAATATTATTACTTATCATTAATACTGTTGCAAGTACTAGGATGATGTTATATTTTAATCTCATCGGATATATTCTTATTTTATAGGATCAGATACTAGTTCAAGGTCATCAGCAATGAGAGTACTCCCGACCGCTCCCTGGTATTCGTTTCCATCTTTGCTTGATGCCAAAACAATCGTAAGACGATAATCATTTTTCGTAAAATCAAGATCTTCTTTATATCTGAATGGTATAGAAAAATGTATAAACCCATTGTTCGCTGGCGCTTCCACTATACTTTCGTCAGTATGAGACCATTTGGCTGTTCCTACAACTCTAGGCGATGTCAGAATTGATTCCCCATCAAGAAATTCTTCGTTTGCAGGAGCACCTTTACTCACTTTGAATATTATAGCATACATCGACAGCGAATCTGTTCTGTTTGCTATAACTTTTCCATCTCTACCTGTAAAAATATCGCCCGAGGTATATTTGTAGTAGCCATTGAACATGATTGGTTTACCATTTTCTTTCGGATGAGCCTGTCCCAATATTAGTGACTTTAGAGGGTTAGACATATTCGCGGAAAAAGCTCCTCTAAAAAGTGATCCCGAAAAAATAGGGTAGTCTATTCCAAAAACCGTTGTGCCTTTTATTGTGCGTAGTATCGCAGCATATTTTCCCTTAACACAGTCGGTCGTTTTATCAGTAGGATAATGATCCAACTTTAATGATCCGGTGCCTACCAAAATAGATAGTCCCGAGTTTGCATTACTCCATAATAGATCACTTAAAATCGGATACGGTGCTTTTTCTGTACCCGCTGTTGTCCATTCTTCGAACGTATTTTTGAGACTAATCTTGGAGGTTACTGTTACAGTATATGTTTTTGTATACTTCCCATCTTAGGAAGTTACTGTGTACATAACATTTTTTCCATTCGAAAAATCTTGAGAAGTTCCCGATTTTGGTTCGATCGTAGCACCCGCAGTAACTTCAATTATTGGTGTAAGGTGTGAGTAATCAGCATTGTCAGAAACGAAAAGCTGAACAGTATGCTCTGTTATAGCGCGAGTGATAAATACTCCATCTTCAACTTTCATATCTATAATGTCCGCCTCCATATTTAGCGGCTCATCTTTTATGCATGAAGTAATACTTAGCATACACAAGATAAATAGTGATAGATTCTTAATATTCATAAATTATTCTAAAAGAAACGATGATAAAGTTACACAATGATTTTGTGGCAGAAGTTTTTAGTTTTGTAAATTAATGCTTTTTAACGCTAAAATCTTCTGAGATAATTTATCATATTTCCTTCTGAGAATATGATATAGTTCCCGAATAGAGTCACTTCCTAGTAGTATATTTCAGTAGGAGTACTACTTAGTTCAACGTATAGGTTTTCATTTTTGACTGAAAAACGTACTTTGTTTTCCTTCGAGAGCCAACCTAATGCAAGAAGTATCAACGAATTTTTGTAATGTGTTAATTCTTCAATTTCCTGAACCGACATTTTGCCTCTTTCTGACAGATACTGCCAGATAGCTGTGGCGTTTATACGAATATCTTTTTTTAGCATGGCGAATAGTTTTAGTTTGGTTAAATAAAGCATATCTTATATGTAAATATACTAATTTTAATTGATTAACGTGACAACTAAGCCTCCTAATATTGTACCAAAACCACAATTTACCCAAGATTCAGCTGAAAGGGGATATGTTCCCCAATAACATGCAAAATAGTACCAATAGATATATGAGGCTATGAAACCGATCAACATACCTATCAGTACAATTTTGTTATGCAATATAAATTGTAATATATCTTTCATTATTGATTAAGCTAAAGAATATAGACCCGCATGACTTGTTTCAGGGAGTATAAGGGATTCTTCTTGTACACTTGGGAATACCGCTTCTCTAATGGCTCTGGCAAACATATTGTTTATTTTATGTCCAGGACAATTAGCTATAACTTTTCCCTTTATAAAACGACCGACTAAAGCTAAATCACCTACAATGTCTAACAATTTATGTCTGGCCGGTTCATTCGGATAAAGCAAAGGCTTGTTCATGATATATCCTAGCTTTGTAGAATCTTTTCTTTTTGCTCCCAGCATGTCAGCTAATAGATCGAACTTTTCTTGCTCTATTGGCTTATCGTATATAACAATAGCATTATCCAAATCTCCACCTTTCACTAAGTTATTATTGAGTAGAGATTCAATTTCTTTTACAAACACAAATGTTCGTGCAGAAGCAAAATCTTTTGGAAACTCAGATAGGTTATGCATTGTTGCATCTTGCCTTTTTAGGAATGTAGAGTTGAAGGATATATGTGATTCTATACTAAAAGACTCATCCGGAATTAGTATCATTGACGATCCGGTCGCTTTATCTACAACCTTAATTTTTTTGCGTTTTATCGAAATATATTCTCTTGCTGTATTCTGTATTTCTGTACCGACTTCTTTTATTTTGCTCACATACAAAATAGAGCTTCCATCTAATATCGGGAATTCAGGTCCATCTACATCTATCAGGCAATTGTCTATTTCGCATGCGTATAATGCAGCCATAGCATGTTCTACTGTACTCACATTAACACCATTGGCTGATACTACAGTTCCTCTTTGGGTAGCTGTAACGTTCTCTGCCAAAGCATTTATAATCGGTTTCCCGGGTATATCTACACGTCTGATCTTATATCCATAATTTTCAGGTGCCGGATTGAATGTGATATGTATATTTAGTCCTGTATGCAATCCTTTCCCTTGTAGGGAAAAACTGTTTTTTAAAGTACGTTGATAAACCATAATAATATTTCTTTAATTTTATATTTAGGGAATCTTGATCAGGCATGAGCCTGCAGAATATCCCCCGCCGAAGACCGATATGCATATCAGGTCTCCTCGTGCGATTTTTTTTATATTTTGTGCCAATACCAATAGGGCACCTGTTGAGCCGGTGTTGCCTAACTCTTGAATATTCGTTAATACTTTTTCTTCGGGTATTGCTAGTTGTTTCGCAACATTCTTTAATATTCTCATATTAGCTTGATGTCCAATGAAAAAGGTTAGATCATCTAACGAATATCCGTTGATTTCGACTATATCCTTCGTGTTTTGCGCCATATATGTGCAAGCCTGCATAAAAACATCCTTGCCATGAGGCATTTTCAAACCATCTCCTTTCGGATCAAGATACACTGCTCTCGAAGCTAATCCTATATGACCTAATCCTTGTGTTGTGATATCTATAATCTGAGGATCTTTTTCTGAATAGGACTCGGTTGAGAAAAAGTAAGCCGTAGCTCCGTCTCCCCACAAATGTCCAGATACGCAATCTGTATCATCCGAATATGTTGAGTTCCGATCGGCACAGATAAGCAATGCTTTTTCGGCTATCTGCGATGCGAAGAAAGAATATATGATTTCTATCGCATTGAGTCCCGATGAACATGCTGATGATACAAAGAATACTTTTGCATTTGATATATTGTATTTGCGCTGTACATAATGCCCTGTTGTAACAATTGTATCGCTAGGCGTATATGATGCAAAAATAATCAGATCTATATCTTCTATTTTGTAGGGAAGATCCGGTAATGCCGATTCTATGGCTTTGCTAGACATATAGTCTATCGTTTCTTCCTGCGAAGCTCTTGAACGAGTTAAGATTCCTGTACGTTGACTTATCCAATCACTTGTTAATCCGTTTATTTCGGTGAAATAATCGTTTGGAATCCTTGTTTTCGGGACGTAATATCCTATTGAGTTAATAAACATATTAGTGTGTTGTTTTATATTACCTACAACTATTTAGCAATCCTACTATAGATAATTTCCAGATTGGAGGTTGGAACTAAACCCATAATGCGACTTATTTCTTCTCCATTTTTAAGTATCAAAGTACAAGGAACCCCGGATATATTATGCCTTTTATATAATTCGGAGTTCTTATTTACTTCCGATCTGTAAAACTTACTCTTTTTGTTTGTTAGCTGATTTATATTATGCATCATTTTACCACAAATATTAGAGTCTTCTTTGTAAAAAATAATAGACACAATCTCAGTCGAATTTTCTATTTCAGACAAATCATATATTTCTTCTATTTGCGCAATCTCATTTTCAATAGAGTATGAGTTCCCGTTTATAGATATTAATCCTATAATATTTACCAGAATAAAAAAAAGGACGAATAGTAGAACGAAATGCCATGTCTTGAAACGAAATTTTTTTAATTCAAACATTCTTAAAAGAAATTATAGAAATTAGGTTTTATACAAATACCTACTCTTATATTCATCGTGTATTGATTGTAGCCGAGCAGACTCTCTCCGTACCCTTGGTAGAAACGAGCAAATAAATATTGGTTTGATCTGTCTGACATTTTAAATGCAGCGGTGAGTGTTGTATTTACATTACCCCATCCTTTTCGAGGATTGATATCTGCTGAAAGCCACCAGCGATGTTTATCACTTGTGTAGTTGACCGATACAAAGCCGAGTCCTCTATAATCTAGCAAATCTTTATTATTCCCCCCGTCTACATATGGAATCCAAACTTCCCCAGAAATATTGAATCGGGCGTTGAAATAATATTTCATTGATAAACTTAAATAGTTCCAACTTCTGGATTCTTCTTCATCACGCCCGTTGGATTCATGTTTCAACTGTACGAAGGCGGCACCAACTACTCTGTCTTTATACAATATATACTTTCCAAGCCCTACACCCGGATTGTAGTTTGTATCCCTGAATGGACTTGATTGAGCATATATGTTCCAAAATGATTTTTGTGTATAAGTTAAATACAAAAATGATTTGAAAGGTAAGATACTTCTAGTCAGTCGTTGTCTTATACTTAGCTGGAAAGTTACATCAGCAGAGTTTTCTGTAATTTTCTCATCCAGTGGTACCCCCGTAACAAAATAGGTGTCTCTATATACAGCGAATGCAGGCATTCGGTCTGCCATTTTTATAGCATCCCTCTCCGATATTTCTAAATGCCTTGGACGAAAAATGTGAGGGTCTTTCATTGCACTGTCGTACTGCTGACGTATGCTATCGTTGCCTAAATACATTAAATCTGTATCATTTTGAGCAAGTAGTGTAACTGATGAAATAATAAATATTATAAATATATAGCTTCTTAACATGAGGTAATTAGTATTATAAATTGTCTAATGATGATGAGTGTATAAATGAATTCTCTTTTCTGAGCGTTGTCTTGATATTTTTTTCTATGTTGCTGTTTTTATAATGAACATTCATTCACATTTCATTGTTCATCAACGCTATACTTTTATTAGGCTATATAAATAACGCATTACTTCCATCCTCCGATTCATATCCTGCATAACATTAATAGCGAATGAAGAATCGTTACAATCCCTGTCAGAGGTTTCTTTCACACTTGTATTATTAAACAAGATAGCTAAGATATCGATGTCTATATCATCCTTAATTTCACCAGCTTTTATACTATTTCGCATAGCATCTTTCCATGACTCCAAAGATCGATTGTTTATTATTTTGAAGCGTTCCAAGAAATTGGGATAATGCTTGCCGGCCTGTATTACAAGAGCTGTATAATTTAAGAAAATGGTATGAGTAACCCCTGCTCTGGTAAAAGCATTGACAAATATTTTTTGCCGCCTATGCATTACTTCTATAAATTTCTCTAAAGAGTATGTATGCTTATCCATATTGTGCTGCAACTTATCGAATATCTTAAAGAAATATTCATCGATAACAGCGTTAAAAAGCTCTTCTTTATTTTTAAAATAGCGATACAACGCACCCCTAGACATCTGTAATTCTTCTTGTAAGACAGATATTGAAGCACTATCATAGCCTTTATTCATGAAAACATCAAAGGCTCTCCTTAATATATATTCTCTACTATATTTCATTATTTGAGTTAAAAATAAAAGACGTGAACGATCGTTCACGTTGCAAAGATCATGATAAAATTTAAAAATGCAATATCTTTTTTGTTAAAAAATATTTTGCAAATGCTTAGGTTTGGATATGCAATCAATAAGATTAGCGATGATCTTATTGATTGCTAGAGTATAATAGAGGGTGATTATTTGTCACGATAAAAATCGTGGATGGAGAGGGGATTTAAAAAAAATGTTTGTTAAGAAAATCCATGAATTTGCTTTTATATGATTCGGAGACAGGAATATATTCTTTCCCGAAAACGATACAATTTCGTTCTATTGTTTTTATTTTTTTCAGATTGACAATAAAAGAACGATGTACTCTCATAAATAAATTACTTGGCAGTTTTTCTTCAAGCGATTGCATACTCATTAAAGAGCTAATTGGTTCTTTTTGATTTTCGAGATGGAACTTCACATAATCTTTCTGGTTCTCTATATACAGAATATTATCAAAATCTATTTTTTCCATTCTGTAACCCGATTTGATAAATATACTTGTTGTTGAATGGGATATATTTGCCAGTTTAAACCACTCTAGTGCTTTGTTTGTTGCCTGTAAGAAATCTGTGTAGTTGATTGGTTTGAGTAAATAATCCAAAGCGTTTACACGGAAGCCTTCAACCGCATATTGATCATATGCTGTAGTGAAAATAATACGTGTAGATGCATGTATTGTTTTTGAAAACTCAAGTCCATTGATCTGAGGCATATTGATATCAAGAAATAGTAGATCTATCTGTCTCTCATTTATTGTGCTGATAGCAGATAGTGCGCTATTAAATGTTCCAACTAGCTCCAGATAAGATGTTTTTAAGACGTATGATTTTAGTAAATCGATAGCCAAGGGTTCATCGTCTATTATTATACATTTGAGAGTCATACTGTTATTTCTGTTTTTTTGAAATCTATCCTCAATAATGTAAAGAAGCGATCAGAGCGTTTTTCTGCGATGAATTCATATCTGTCGGGATATAACAACTCCAACCTCTTTGTAAGATTTACAAGTCCGATTCCTGAATTATGAGTTTCCATATTTTCAGCTTTTTCAATCAAGCTATTTTCTACAGTGCATAAAACACCTTTTCCCGGATCAACCAAGATACTTATATTAATGAAGCTATTATCTCCATTGTTTATTCCGTGTTTAAAAGCATTCTCAATAAGTGTAATAAACATCAGGGATGCAATCAGATCTTTGCTTCCTGCGCTATTTATTTCAACATTGAGCTTTACCGTAGAACTAAGACGAAGTCTCATCAAATCGATGTAGTTTTTTGTGAATTCCAGTTCTTTATCCAATGGTACAAATTTCTGATCATTATCATACATAACATATCTCAGCAAGTTGCTCAAGCGATGTACTGCATTCTGAGCTCTGTTTTGATCTATGGCAATAAGCGAGTATATGTTATTTAATGTGTTGAATAGAAAATGAGGATTCAGCTGACTTCTAAGATTTCGCAAATCCGCTTCTAATTGTACACTTTTTACTTTCTCGAAAGTGATAGAATCTTTATACCAACGGGCTGTCATTTTTATTGCAACACTAAGACCAATGAGAAAGAAAATAGACATATAGTCTATAATAAATTTCATCAAAGGAGGACCTCCGGGACCACCTCTTCGATGTTCTTCCATTCGTGGGAATTCTCTTGGATGTTCCTGCATATTGACAGGTATGGAAAAAACGAGCAGGTCTGATATTACTGTTTGTAATGCAACAATAATGATAACAAGCACAATATTTATACTTATATAGGTAATAATCTTACGGTTGAATAAAAATTTCTCTATCAAATATAAATAATTGAGGTAAAACAGTATCGCTAGTAGGGCAACACGTATACAATAATTGTAGAAAGGCTTGATATCAAATACCCCTTCTCTTGACATCAGATAAGTAGGAACAATTAAAACAATTGTCCAGATAAGTACATGTGGAAATATTCTTATAAAGTTTTTCATCGTTATTCGTATCTGAGTGCATCTATAGGGTCGAGAGTCGACGCTTTTTTTGCCGGATACCACCCAAAAAATATTCCGGTAGCGGTACATACTATAAAAGACAAAGCTATAGTATAAACTTGAATATCTATAGGCCATGCTAAAATATTTTTCACAATATATGCACTGCCAATACCAATGATCACGCCTATAACGCCTCCTGTAACGCTCAATAGTATAGATTCTATAAGGAATTGCATCAATATATCAAATCCCTTGGCTCCGATAGACATTCGCAAACCTATTTCCCTTGTGCGCTCGGTTACCGAGACATACATGATATTCATGATACCGATGCCACCAACAAAAAGAGATATTCCGGCAATACATGCCAGCAAGATAGTCATCATGTCGGTTGTAGAACTCATCATGGTTATTAGTTCCTTTTGCGATCGTACATTGAAGTCATCTTCCTGATTACCTGTTATTTTATGTTGTTGCCGCATTATATTTTCTATACTCGAAATGGCCTGATCTGTAGCAGCTTCGCTAACCGCCGAAACCGATATGGATTGTATATAAGTTATTGCCAATATACGCTTTTGTACCGTAGTGTAAGGTGATATCATCAGGTCATCCTGATCCATTCCCATTGTATTATCGCCTTTTGATGTTAATACGCCGATGACTTTGAACGGGATTTTATTGAAACGTATCGTTTGGCCTACAGGGTCTTCTCCATTCGTAAATAGGTTCTCAACTACAGTTTGTCCTATCACACACACTTTTGCAGATGTCTTTACATCGGCATCGGTAAACATTTCACCTTGTGCTATTGTATATTTGCGGATATCAAGAAAAGAAGGATTTACCCCATAGATAGATGTTGGGGCATTATTTGCTCCAAAAATCACTTGCCCCGAAGATTGAACTTCTGGCGATGCTGCAGAAATGAATTCTGCCTGATCTACTATTGCCTGATAATCTTCCATCTTTAATGTTTGCATGCTGGAAGAGCTTTGGCGCACACCCCCAAATTGTCCGGTTCCGGGACGTATATTTATCATATTAGAGCCCATCGTGGAAATCTGATCCTGTATACTTTTTTTAGATCCTTGACCTATTGCAAGCATCGTAATAACGGCAGCTACACCGATAATTATACCAAGCATAGTAAGGAATCCCCTAAACTTGTTACCGCTAAGGGCTCGTAATGCTATTTTAAAGAGATTGATGAAATTCATTTTAATATATCAGTTTTCTACCGGTAATTTAGCGAGAAATTCTTTTGCCGATTGAATATTTGTATTCCTTGTATCTTCTTTGATACGTCCGTCTCGTATAACAATATTACGACTGCTAAATACCGATATTTCAGGGTTGTGTGTAACGAATATAATAGTACGTCCTTCGGAGTGTAACAGCTGCATCAGTGATAATATTTCGAACGAGGTACGAGTGTCCAAATTCCCTGTTGCTTCGTCTGCTAATATGATAACAGGCTCGTTCACTAATGCTCTGGCAATGGCTACTCGTTGCATTTGCCCTCCCGACATTTGATTCGATTTATGATTCAGTCGGTCTCCCAGTCCTACATCTTGCAAAGCCTTTATGGCTCTTTGGTGACGATCTTTTGCCGATATATCCGGATTGTACATTAATGGTAACTCTACGTTTTCAACAGCTGTTGTTTTTGCCAGTAAATTGTAAGACTGAAATATAAATCCAATCTTACGATTGCGGAGAGTTGCTCTTTCATTTTTACCCATTTTGCGTACAGAAATCCCATCCAAATAATATTCACCATCGGACGGTGTATCCAAACAGCCCAGTATATTCAATAAAGTAGATTTACCCGAGCCGCTTGTACCCATGATTGTGACAAATTCGCCTTCGGATATACTAAAGTCTATTCCTCTCAAAGCATGAACCGTTTCATCCCCAACAATATAGTTTCGCTTGAGGTTTTCAACTCTTATAATTTCTTTAGTCATTACGTTATTTTTTCTTATTGTCTTCGGGGCGTTTTGGCATAAAAGGGCTAGATTCTCCATTGCCATTGGTTTGTCCTTCGGGTTTATCACCATTTGTCTTTTGTGATACTCCGGTTACAACTTCCTCTCCTACATGCAGTCCTTCTATTATAGCTGTATGTATGCCGTCGGTTTTACCAATAGCAATATGTTTGGGTAATAGCTTATCTCCTTCCTTTATCCATACTATTTTCTGAGTTTTATCATTATTAGAATCAACAGGACCTCTTTGTTCTGATACCTTTAACCCTTCTATATCTTTCATTACTTCGGGTGCAGGGTTGAAACGTAAAGCTTTTGAAGGAATCAATAGTAAGTCTTTTTCTTCCATTGTATAGATGTTTACGTTTGCTGTCAGCCCTGGTTTTAATTTGAGATCAGGGTTGGGAGCATCTATTACAACTTGATATGTAACTACGTTAGATGTAGTTGTTGCTTCCAGTCTTACCTGCACTACTTTCCCCTGAAATTCGTCTTCGGGAAAAGCATCCACAGTAAAAGATACTCGTTGTCCCTCTTTTACTCCGCCTATATCTGCTTCATCTACATTGGCTATTACGCGCATCTTGGTCAGGTCGTTTGCGATGGTGAAAAGAGTCGGAGTGCTGAATGATGCAGCTACCGTTTGTCCTTGTTCTACAGCACGGGAAACAACTACTCCGTCTATTGTGGAAGTAATAGTTGCATAACCAAGATTGGTTTGAGCCTTTAATACGGCTGCTTTGGAAGATGTTACAGCCAGTTGAGCGGTTTTGTATGTCGATTCGGCATTTTCCCAATCAACCTTGCTGATCGCTTGTTTTTCCCAAAGGCTTTTTTGCCTCTCATAATTTTTCTTTTGAAGATCCAGATCCACTTGTCTCGATTGAAGTGCTGCATTAGCATTTTCCAGTTCAGATGCGAGTAAGCGTTTATCCAGTTCGGCAAGTACTTGTCCGGCCTTGACCTCCGAATTGTAATCCACATATATTTTAGATATTACACCCGAAACCTGTGTACCTACTTCTACTAGGGTAATGGGTTCTATTGTTCCTGTCGCTGTGATGGCTATAGAAAGGTTCCCTTTGTCTACCTTAGCTGTTGTTAATGTAGTTATTGTCTTTTTCTCTTGTGGGAATATAAGAAAAGCTATACAGCATAAAGTGAGTACTATAGCTCCTATTATCAGATATTTCTTGGATTTTCTTTTCATCATTATCTTATTAAAGCGTTAATTCTTGTCCTTGATAGAAATTTAGTAATTTCAAACTTAGCAATGCTGTATATTTGGCTTGCAGTAAAGACTGTAAAGCATTGGCATAATTATTTTTTTCGGTAGTGAGTTCTACTGTATTGCGCATTCCTAATGAATATTGCTCTAGTACGAGCTGATAACTCAATTCCGAAGATTTTACTTGATCCTTAGCTGCTCTATACTTGCTTTGCCCCGATACTGCATCTTGGTATAAGGTTTCTATCGTCTTTAATAATGTTTTTTCTGTATCTATCAAGTCAAGTTGAGCTGTCTGTATGTCGAGTTCTGCCTTTTTTACGTTTGACTTGTTTTGTTTATTATCGAAAATAGGCACACTAAGCGTAAGTCCTATAGACTGATTGAAATTTCGTCCTATTTGTGTTGCAAAAGAGGGTGAATTATTAAATATATTACCGGTGCCCATACTTCCTGTAACAGAAACAGTAGGTAGATACCCAGCCTTTGCAGATGATTTACTGAGATTAGCCAGCTGTATATTTAATTTGCTATTTGCTACTTCGGGCATTATATTTAGAGCTCTTCTGTAAACTTCGTATTTTGAAGGAATAAATAATAGTATATCTTCGTCATTTATCTCAGGAAATACAATGTCTATCTCTTCATCATAATCTAATTCGAGCAATTGTTTCAGTTGTAACTTATAACTTTCGTAAGAACTTTGTGCTTGTACAAGATTGTATTTGTCGGAACTATATTGAGCTTCCACCTGAGCATATTCACTGTGTGTAATACTTCCTGCATCAAGAAACTCTTTGCTCTGTTTCAATTGCTCTTCATCCGATGCTACAATATTCTCGTTGTTTTTTATCGACTCTCTACTATATAAAATTTGTAAATAAGCCTGTGTAATAGATATCTCAGTCTGATTACGGATATTTTCTGTATTTAGGTTTTGAGCTTCTTTTTTTAGTTGAGCTTGTTTAATATTATTCTTATTTTTTCCACCATTGTATACTGTCCAGTTTGCATTTAATGTATATTGCCCATTGAACAATCCCTCATAATGATAATTCCCGGCACCATCCGGTGACTGAGAGTTTGTGTATCGCTGCGAAACACTTCCGCTTAAACTCGGAAACAATGCAGCCTTCGATTGCGAAATATCTACATTGTAACTTTCTGTAGTGATAATGGACTTCTTTACTTGGATGTTTTCTTGTCTGGCATAGTCTATGCACTCTCTTAATGTCCATTTTTTTTGAGAGAAAGCAGCAACCGGAATGAAGAGTCCGGTTACTGCCATTACTAAACCTAACAAATTTTTAGTAAAATAAATGCTCATCTTTAAATTGTATCTTAATGTTTTCAAAACATTCCATCTGGTGATTCATCGGGAGCTGTACCTTCGTTTGGCATTACTGAAGGGCGTTGATCTCCTTTCTCTTCGAGTCTCCTTCTGGGTGGTTCGCGGAACTCCACGCTTTGTTTCTTTTCAGCAAATATGTGGTATTGTTCGGCTGTAAGTATAGACTTGTACTTTTTGTCGTATTTCTCTTGTTTAGTCTTAATCTTCTCGTCTGTTTTACTTATTTTTTCTGTAAGTTTTAATCTTTCTTTATTCGCTATTCCGGGATTCTCTGATCTCATTTTTAGCTCTTGTTTCTCTTGCATCAATTTGAAGATATCCTTCCGTTCATCCGAAATCGTTTTACTCAATTTCTCTCGTTGTTCAAGGGTTAGGTTCGGAATGTCAGGTATACCCATAATAAAAAAGCTCTCGTCTCGAGAATTACCTTGATGCATAGGGGCATGGCCTTCCCCTCGTCCTTTGCCTCCTCCGGGAGGTCTTCCTCCTCCCATACCTCCCATAGAGCCTTGTGCAGCAAGACTGCCGCATACTATAGCAAGGGATGTTATCAGTAATATTTTCCTCATTTTATTTCTCTTTTTACTCAAAAGTATATTTGTGTATTTCGCTACACAATGGTAATCGATGAATAAGTCTGTTTTATCGACAAATAGATCATATTTAGGTTTGATCTGTTGGCTAGTCCAGATATTGGCGTACCGTAACTAAAACGAAACGTTTTCTTGAATTAAACTTATTGAGGGTGTAGTTCTCTTGTAACAAAAATGTAAGTGATTTGCAATGTAAAATATCAAATAAATATATGTTTAAAATTGACTATTCAGTGAAAAAGAAGAACCGCAACTTACTAAAATCAATGTTGCTTGTATTTGCTTTATTATCAATAACTACACTTTCTGCTCAGACCATTCTGACCGGAAGTATTGTAGATGCAAAAACAAAAGAATCTCTACCGGGAGTTACCATTTCTGTTAAGAACACAACAATAGGTGCTATTTCTGATGAAGATGGAAAATATGAATTGAAGCTTAGTCCGGGGAAATATACCCTCGTAACTTCTTACATCTCATATCAACCATTAGAAATTACAGATGTAGAGATCAAAAAAGGAGAGCCCACTGTAGTAGATATTCCCATGATAGAAGCATCGCATACATTAGGCGAAGTATACGTTGTAGCCTTGGGACGTATAAATTCTGAAGTGTCTTTACTCAGCTCTATACGAAAGTCGAACGCAGTAGTCAGTGGGGTATCCTCACAGCAAATTGCAAAAAGTCAGGATCGCGATGCATCGGAGGTGATAAGACGTATTCCGGGCATATCGATTATAGATGATAAGTTTGTTGTAGCCAGAGGGCTTTCTCAAAGATATAATAATGTATGGGTAAATAATAGTGCTATACCAAGCTCGGAAGCCGATAGCCGATCTTTCTCATTCGATATATTGCCAAGCTCACAGATAGAAAATATTATGATTGTAAAATCTCCCCAACCAGAGCTGCCGGCTGACTTTTCGGGAGGTTTTATTAAAGTAGAGACAAAGGGAATCCCAAACGAAAATTCTATCCAGGTCAGTTACGGAGCCGGTATAAATACGCAAACTCAATTCAAAGATTTTAAATACAGTAAAGGTAGTGGAACAGACTTTCTTGGATTTGATAATGGTATGAGAAGTCTTTCTAATGCATTTTCATCCGGACGTATAGATAATGATAATTCTCAGCAGGTAACAGATCTCACTCAAACCGGATTCAATAACGATTGGCTTGTAAAAAACAAGAAACCATTACCCGATCAACGTTTAGGTTTTGTTATCAACCGAAAATACGCCGGAGCCAACAACAGTATGTGGGGACTTATAGCTGCTCTGAATTATAGCAATACAAGTAAGACTTTTACCGATATGGAAAACTCCCGATATGGAGTTTATGATTCGGACAATGATAAACCATACTTTACATTTAAATATAAAGACAATCAGTACAACAATGATGCAAGGGTAGGGGCTTTGGCTAATCTGATATACATGCCGAACGATAAACACCATTTCGAGTTTAGAAATATATTGAATCAAATAGGTAAAAACAGATATACTGAGCGCGAAGGATATCAGAATACAAGCGGCTTCTACGGGCAACGAAAAGCAGAATATATCTATAGCAGTCGTCTTGCTTATTCTGCCCAATTTGCAGGGAAGCACACCTTGACCGAGAAAGATAAATTAGATTGGGTATTAGGTTTTTCTTACAGCAATAGAAATCAGCCTGACAGACGTATTATCAACTGGGAGCAAAATGGTTATCCGGGTGATGCACACTATATGGAATACCAAATCGATCAAAATGATATAACACGCGACTATAACAAACTAAACGAATATAATTATTCCTTTTCTGCCAATTATACACATGATTTCTCTTTTGATAATGGGTTTAAACCGTCTATAAAAGCAGGTGTATATGGAGAATATAGAGATCGGAATTATAATACACGCTATTTTAAATATCGCTGGATACCTGAGAATCTGGATGAAGACTTTGGATATAAAGATGTTTATACTCAAATGCTGATTCCTCAAAACTATGGAGCAACCAAGCTGTATATTTATGATGATACTGATCGATTAAATGATTATTCGGGAACAAATACGCAGGCTGCAAGCTATATCGGCTTCAATATTCCACTGAATAAATTGAATATTTATACCGGAGTTCGTTTAGAACACAACAAAATGTCATTGAAGAGCTATACAACAATATCGGGAGATAAGTCAAAAACATCAGATTATAACTATACGGATATATTTCCTTCTTTGAACGCTTCTTACAATTTATCTAACGATCATTTAGTAAGATTGGCTTATGGGCGATCTACAAACAGACAAGAATTTAGAGAAATATCATCATCGTCATACTATGATTTCGATTTGTTCAGTTTTGTTTCGGGTAATCCTGACTTAAAGCCTGCATATGTCAATAATTTTGACTTAAGATATGAGTTTTATCCTTCCAACTCAGAAATTTTCTCGGTAGCTTTATTTTACAAAAACTTTACGAATCCGATAGAATGGACTTATCTCGACGGAGGTGGAACATATATCTATACTTTCAAAAATGCGGATAAGGCTAACAACTATGGTATTGAAGTAGACATAAAGAAAAGTTTAGACTTTATAGGGCTTAATAACTTCTCTTTAACCTTCAACGGGTCTCTGATAAAAAGTGAGGTAAAGTTTAAAGAAAGAAGTAGTGCCAACTACGATCGTCCTATGCAAGGTCAATCTCCTTATCTGGTAAATACAGGTATATTCTATCAGAACGAAAAATTGGGAATTAATGCGACGGCGCTCTATAATATAATTGGGAAACGGATAGTTGGTATTGGCCGTGTATCTACTACTTCTGGTGGCTCTGTGAACAATGATATTCCTGATATGTATGAGATGCCAAGAAGCGTAGTAGACTTTATTATAACTAAAAAATTCGGAAAGCATTTTGAATTAAATGCTGCAGTAAAAGATATACTTGCCGCAAAAGTAAAGTATGCTCAATTTCCTAAGTTCATAGATGCTGATGGTAATACACAAGAAAGAGAACAAATAACAAAAGAATTTAAGACCGGACAAAATATATCATTAACAGCTAGATACTCTTTTTAGAAAACAAATTATAAATCAGAAAATAATACATTTTAATAATATGAATATGAAGACATTAAATTTATTTAGAAAATTATTTTTAGTTGCATCTATCGCTATTCTATCAGCTTGTTCTGATAATGGCAATGATGATCCAACAGTAGATCCGTCTAAAGAACAGATCCTATTTAACAATGGTACAGAAATAGGTAATGGTGAACAGGAATTTAGCATAAAAGAGAGCCATACACTTGCAAAAGGTACTTATGTATTGAAAGGTTGGGTATATATCGAAGATGGTGCTACACTGACTATCGAGCCGGGTACTATTATCAAAGGTGATAAAAATACAAAAGCAGCAATTATAGCAAAAAGAGGAGGAAAGCTAATCGCCAAAGGAACAGCTTCTGCACCTATCGTATTTACTTCTAATCAGGCGGCAGGAAGCCGTAAGCCGGGAGACTGGGGAGGTATTATACTTTGCGGTAGAGCAAAAAATAATATCGATATCGTAGATGGAATGCAAATAGAAGGTGGAGTAAATGCCAAACATGGTGGTAATGACGATAATGACAACTCTGGTGTAATCAGCTATGTGAGAATTGAATATGCCGGATTTCCTTTTGCAACAGACCAGGAAATTAATGGTTTGACAATGGGATCTGTAGGTCGTGGCACACAAATAGACCACGTACAAGTATCTTATTCTAATGATGATTCTTTTGAATGGTTTGGCGGAACTGTAAATGCTAAATACCTTGTAGCATATCACGGATGGGACGATGATTTCGATACAGATAATGGTTACTCAGGTAATCTTCAATTCCTTTTAGGTGTTCGAAACCCTCAGATTGCAGACCAATCTTTATCTAATGGTTTCGAATCAGACAACAACGCAAATGGTACAACCGACGAACCATATACAAAAGCTGTATTTAGTAATGTGACTCTAATAGGGCCAATCGGACAAGCTACAGATTTTGCTAATACAACTCAATACATTACAGGTAATGGACTAAATCCTAATAATGGATCAAGACTAGGTGTATTCCAAGCTGCAATACAAATTCGTCGTAACTCTCGTTTGAATCTTTTCAACTCTGTTGCAACAGGCTATCCGGTAGGTTTAATATTAGACAATCAGAAAGGAACAACTCAAAAATGGGCTGAAGACGGCACACTTAAACTACAGAACAATGTTTTTGCCGGAATGAACGTTCTTGGTGCTGATATCAATAAACAATCGCCTACATGGACAGACCAATTGTCAACCAATGGAACATCTATAACTGACGAAACAAAAGCATCATTCTCAAGTACATTCTTTAAACTAACAGCTAACAATAATAAAGTTTTGACTAGTATTTCAGACCTGAAATTGAAACAACCAAACAGTAAAGCAAGTAATCCGAACTACGGTCCTGTTTCAGGTAGCCCTGTAATTGGATTGGCTTCTTTCTCAAATGCTTCGTTGTCAGATTCATTCTTCACAAAAGTAACCTATTCAGGTGCTTTTGCCAGTGACTCTAGCAATGATAACTGGTTGCAAGGATGGACAAACTTTGATCCTCAAAACACTACTTACTAATAATAACAGAAATTTTCAAAATGAGAAAAGGTCGGATGTGAAAAACATTCGGCTTTTTTATGCTTAATATTGGGGGATATCAATAAGCATATAAGTGCATAAAATAGAAGAGAATGCAGCGTATATTCTCCTTTCTTAATATGACTCTGGAATTGCATTGTTTTAACAAAGAGAAATTATATCACGGTAAGATTAACCCTTAAATTGATACTTTAATCATATCTTTGTGTCTTTAAATCCATAATTTTTAACCATAAAAAGGAGATTATGTCCACATACACAGAAGATAACCGCAAGGTCACTACTCGCCGCCTGATAGAAATGAAACAACGTGGCGAAAAAATTTCAATGCTTACAGCGTACGATTTTTCAATGGCATCTATTATCGATCAGGCGGGAATGGATGTTATCTTGGTTGGTGACTCCGCCTCTAATGTAATGGTTGGTAATGTTACTACTCTTCCGATGACTCTGGAACAAATGATTTATCATGGGCGTTCTGTCATGAATGCAGTTAAACGATCACTCGTTGTTGTTGATATGCCATTTGGTACAGTGTCAGGTAACCCATTAAAGTCTCTCGAATATGCTATCCGCATGATGAAAGAAACCGGAGCTGATGCTATTAAGGTAGAAGGTGGCGAAGAAGTTATCTCGGATATCAAGAAGATAATCGATGCCGGTATTCCAGTAATGGGGCACTTAGGGCTTATGCCACAATCTATAAATAAATATGGAACTTATAATGTGAGAGCAAAAGACCAGTCGGAAGCAGATAAACTACTAAAGGATGCTCTTAAACTTCAGGAAGTAGGTTGTTTTGGTGTCGTATTAGAAAAAATTCCTGCTGAACTGACAAAAGAAGTTACATCAAAACTATCAATTCCTACTATAGGTATAGGGGCGGGACCTCATGCCGACGGACAAGTTTTGGTAGTACATGATATGCTTGGAATAAATAAAAATTTCTCGCCTAAATTCTTACGTCGTTATGCAGATTTACATTCTGTAATGACTGAAGCTGTTCAGAATTATATCAAGGATGTAAAGACTTCTGATTTTCCGAATGAGAACGAAAGTTATTAGAGCTTGATCTCTGTTGCAAAGTATAGCTGATCTATTAAATATTATAATATCTATAAAAGGAGTTGACAATAAATGAAGGTTTGTATTGCAGAAAAACCAAGTGTTGCAAGAGAGATAGCAAGTATTTTAGGTGCGAATGCTCGTAAAGACGGCTATTTTGAGGGCAATGGCTATCAGGTAACATGGACCTTCGGACACTTCTGTACACTCAAAGAGCCTCACGAATATACCCAGGAGTGGAAAAAATGGTCTCTATTCGTATTGCCGATGATTCCACCTCGTTTTGGTATAAAGGTTATTGATAATGATGGTGTTAAGAAGCAGTTTTCAGTTATTGAAACCTTGATTTCTCAAGCTGCTGAGGTTATAAACTGTGGAGATGCCGGACAGGAAGGAGAACTAATTCAACGTTGGGTATTGCAAAAAGCTCAATGCAAAGTTCCAGTAAAACGTCTGTGGATATCATCATTAACCGAAGATTCGATACGCGAAGGGTTTAATAATCTTAAAGAAGAACGGGTCTTCGATAAGCTTTATGAAGCCGGATTGTCCAGAGCAATAGGCGATTGGCTGTTAGGTATGAATGCTACTCGGTTATATACTGTAAAGTATGGGCAAAATAGATCGGTACTGTCTATCGGACGAGTGCAAACACCTACATTGGCACTAATTGTCAACCGTCAGCTCGAGATTGAGAACTTTAAGCCTGAGCCCTACTGGGAGCTAAAAACAGTTTATAGAGAAACGACGTTCTCTGCAACTAAAGGACGGTTTCTGGTAAAAGAAGAAGGTGAGAAGTTTCTTGAAGAAATAAAGCAAGCTGATTTTGAAGTAACAGATGTATCAGTAAAGAAAGGCGAGGAGGCACCTCCACGCTTGTTTGACCTTACTGCTCTACAGGTGGAATGCAATAAAAAGTATGCATTCTCGGCAGAAGATACATTAAAGACGATACAGTCGTTGTATGAAAAGAAACTGGTGACATATCCTCGTGTTGATACTACATTCCTTAGTGATGATATTTATCCTAAAATTCCCGCTATCCTCCGTGGTATAAGTGGCTACGAAGAGCTTGTAAAACCTTTATTGGCAGCAGCAAAGATTCCAAAGTCAAAAAAGGTTTTTGATAATAGTAAAGTTACCGATCACCACGCTATTATACCTACAGGTGTAAGGGCGAATGCGATAGCAGGTAACGAACAAAAAGTTTATGATCTTATAACAAGGCGTTTTATTTCAGCTTTTTATCCAAATTGTAAAATAGCAACAACGACCGTTCTAGGTGAAGTAAATAAAATAGAATTTAAGGTAACGGGCAAACAAATTCTGGAACCCGGCTGGCGAGTAGTATTTGAAAAGCAAGCAGAAAGTCAGGATGAAAAAGAAGAGGATGCCGATGATAACATACTACCTGCTTTTGAAAAAGGAGAATCGGGGCCTCATATCCCTGCCTTGAACGAAAAATGGACTCAGCCACCTAAATATTATACCGAAGCAACTTTGTTGCGTGCCATGGAAACCGCAGGGAAGCTTGTGGATGATGACGAGTTACGTGATGCCTTAAAAGAGAATGGTATAGGTCGTCCTTCTACACGGGCCGCAATAATAGAAACTCTGTTTAAACGGAATTATATCCGCAAGGAACGAAAGAATCTGTATGCTACTCAAACAGGGGTTGAGCTTATTGGTACAATCAAAGAAGAGCTGCTAAAATCAGCCGAACTAACGGGAATCTGGGAAAAAAAGTTGCGCCAGATAGAACGAAACGAGTACGATCCTCGTCAGTTCATTGACGAGCTCAAGCAAATGCTAATCGAGATTGTAGCCAATGTGAAAAATGATTGGGGAATGACTATTACAATACAAGAAGCCGTAAAAGAAGAGGCTAAATCAACAAAGAAACCTGCGAAGGAGAAGAAAAGTACTGAGAAAAAAACAACACCAAAGCCTAAGAAAGAAAAGAAAACCGAATCTAAAAATAGCGAGCCTCTATCTTGTCCTTTATGCAAAGTCGGTAAAATATTGAAAGGGAAAACGGCTTACGGATGTTCTGAGTGGAAACAGGGCTGTACCTTCCGTTTGACTTTTGATGAAGTTGGTGATAGTTTGACTGATGATGAACTAAAAGAAATATTTGAAACGAAATATAAATCTTAGCTATTTTTGTGACAGTCACATATAAAAAGAAAGAGCTATCAATCAATGATAGCTCTTATTTTTACCTTAAGTTTTAATTACTTTTTCTTATCTGTAGCAGCTTTGTCTTTGCAACAAGCTTTTTTCTCTCCGTCTTTTGTACAAGCTTTTTTGTCGGCAGCAGCTTTATCTTTACAGCATGCTTTCTTTTCTCCGTCTTTAGTACATTCTGTTTTAGATTTAGGACAATCTTTTTTAGGTGCTTTGTCTTGAGCCATTACACTTGTTGATGCAATTAAGGCTAAACACATAATTGCCGACATGATCATTTTTTTCATACTTTGTACGCTATTAAGTGAATATTAAGATTTTCGTTTGGATACAAATATAGTAGCAAATCAAATAGAATTTAATTAACTAAAGTTAAATTTGATAATCAAATACAGTAACTATTCCTAATTAATATTCAAATCGGCCAAATTCACTATCAATAAGCAGTTCTGTCTTCTCCGACTTCTCAACATATCCAACGATCTGAGCATCGATACCGAAAGATTTTGATATATCAATTACTGCCTCTGCATATTCTGACGGTAAGTATATTTCCATACGATGCCCCATATTGAATACTTTGTACATTTCTTTCCAGTCGGTTCCCGATTGTTCCTGTATCAGTTTAAATAAAGGCGGCACAGGGAACAAGTTGTTCTTTGTTATCTTTACTTTATCTACAAAGTGGAGAACCTTTGTTTGTGCACCTCCGGAACAATGTACCATACCGTGTATTACCGGACGTAATTTATCCAGTATCTGTTTTATAACAGGAGCATAAGTACGAGTAGGAGATAGAACCAATTTACCGGCATCAATTCCTAACCCTTCGATCATATCCGTTAACTTCATATTGCCTGAATAAACCAGATTGCTAGGAATAGACGAATCATAACTTTCCGGATACTTCGTTGCCAAATAGTTCGCAAACACATCATGGCGGGCAGATGTTAATCCGTTGCTACCCATACCGCCATTATACTCTTTTTCGTATGTGGCTTGTCCGTATGAGGATAGGCCGACAATCACATCACCATCCTGTATATTGTCATTAGATATTACATCCGATTTTTTCATGCGGCAGGTAACCGTACTGTCCACTATTATTGTACGTACGAGGTCGCCTACATCGGCAGTTTCTCCACCGGTAGGATATATATTTACTCCTAGTGACGATAATTCTTCACAAAGATCATTTGTTCCCTGTATAATGGCAGAGATCACTTCGCCCGGAATCAACATCTTATTACGCCCTATAGTAGACGACAATAAAATATTATCAGTAGCACCTACACACAGCAGGTCGTCTATATTCATTATCAATGCATCTTGTGCAATACCTTTCCAAACCGACAGGTCGCCGGTTTCTTTCCAATACATATACGCTAACGAAGATTTTGTTCCTGCTCCGTCGGCATGCATGATATTGCAATATTCGGCATCGCCACCTAATATATCGGGGATTATTTTACAAAAAGCCTTAGGGAATATTCCTTTATCGATGTTTTTTATAGCATTATGTACATCTTCTTTCGATGCTGAAACGCCACGCTGGTTGTATCGTTGGTCACTCATTATTATATGAATATATTTAAGCTGCAAAGTTAATAAAATAGAGGTAATATCGAAATAAGAAATACAGTTCTAATTTTTGCAATCATACAATACTATATATAACTCTCTTTTAGGCGAGAATTATGTGAAAAAATGAGGAGAAATTAAGCGCATACTTACATGTAAATTTTATCTTTGTTGAAATAGAAGTCATCTTGACTTTTTAGTTTTCTTTATTGCTACTAAAATATCTTTCAATTTATTATAATATGTCATTTTCACAGTCATTGTTGCGCAGTAGAGGGAATGGTATCGCATCTGTTTCTTTCTCCGAACTTCTTTTTGACCTTATCTATGTATTTGCCGTCACCCAGATATCTCATTATCTCCTACATCATCTTACATGGCTTGGATTTTTACAAAGTGCAGTAATCTGGTTTGCCATGTGGATGGCTTGGCAGCATACTACATGGATGACTAATTGGTTTGATCCTAATACACGAAAAATACGTATTTTTCTGTTTATCTTAATGTTGATAGGGCTTATCATTGCTGCAGCGATACCAGATGCATTTGGAGATAGGGGGCTCATATTTGCCTTGTGTTATATTGTTACTCAAATCGGACGTTCGGGTATTATTCTTTTCATGCTTGGCAAGAAGTATCATCTGACAAAGAACTATACTCGTATATTAATATGGTTTTTTATCTCAGCCGTATTCTGGATCGTAGGAGCTTTGGAAGAAGATTTCATTCGATTGATATTATGGACTATCGCTGTTCTGTCTGACTATATAGCTCCTATGCATGGTTTTTATCTTCCCATTCTCGGTCGTTCCGATTCGAGCAAAGAATGGACAATTGAAGGACACCATCTGACTGAAAGGTGTCAGCTTTTTGTAATTATTGCTTTTGGAGAAACCATATTGATGACAGGTGCATCGTTGAGCGAATTTGAAGTTTGGACACTTCCTGTTGTGGCAGCAGCCCTTTTGTCTGCTGTCAGCAGTCTGGCTATGTGGTGGATCTATTTTGATACGAGTAGCGAAGTAGGTGCTGAAAAAATCCAGAAAGTGGACGACCCCGGAATGTTAGGGCTGAAATACCATGCTGTGCATGTGGTACTGATAGGTGCACTGATAATGAGTGCTGTTGGAGATGAACTGACTGTCAATCATCCTCTTGGCTATATTTCTTTAGCTGCAATCTTTGTCATAATAGTGGGACCTGTCATTTATCTTGTGAGTAACATGGCCTATAAATGGCTTACTTGCCATATTATAGCAAAATCGCATATTGTGGGCATAATAGCTTTATTGCTGATAATTCCGTTTTCTCCATACCTGAATCTGTTAATAATTAATGCCTTGTCTGTGTTCGTATTTGTGGCAATCAGTATTTATGAAATAATGAATCCAAATGTTGAATGACAAAAATTGAGAACAAGAGTGCTAGAAATATGTTTTATAAATAAGAAACAAAACTTATAATAGAAATGAAATATGGAAACAAAGGAATATGAATTGATAAATAATACAGATGAAAGCCAGTATGAATTTCATGTAGGAAAATACATTCCCAAAATAAAATATATGAAATCGGTCAACAATGAGATTTATCTGACACATACCGAAGTACCTTCCGAACTTGGAGGTCAGGGCATAGGCAGTCAGTTGGTAGAAAAAGTGTTGCAGGATATTGAGATGCAAAAACTTCAATTAGTACCATTATGTCCTTTTGTTGCGGGATATATACAAAAACATCCAGACTGGAGGCGTATTCTTATGAAGGGAAGGGGATAAATGTATAACGTAACATATCTTAAAAAAAGAATCAATTAAAAAATATTTCTATAAAATGGAAAAAGTAATAGAATACACAAACGGGGAAGTGACCGTAATATGGAAACCTGAAATATGTAAGCATGCGGGTATTTGTGTTAAAATGCTGCCAAATGTTTATCATCCTAAAGAAAGGCCATGGGTAAAACCTGAAAATGCTACCACTGAGGAACTAATAGAACAGATAGATATGTGTCCGTCCAAAGCTCTTACCTATCGGATGAATAAGACCTAATTTACTCTTCTACTTTATCCTTAAACTTTTTATATATAAATACTTTATCAAATTCAGACTTATATTCAAACTTATTTATATAGTCAAATCGTAAAGCGGAAGATTCTGTACAAAAAAATGGTAGTGATAACAAGCTAATTCTAATCAAAATAATTTCTATATTTAGAAGTCAAGATGACTTTATAATAAAAAAGACTTTAATGCAAGAAGAAATATTTCCTCTAGTAGATGAACAAGGTATTGTAGTTGGACAAGCATCACGTAGTGTCTGTCATGATGGATCAAAGTTGTTACATCCTGTAATTCATCTCCACATCTTTAACTCTAAAGGTGAATTGTATTTACAAAAACGTTCTGCTACAAAAGATGTACAGCCCAACAGGTGGGACTCTTCCGTGGCGGGGCATATAGATTTAAACGAGACACCCGAAAAAGCAGCATTGCGCGAGGCTTCCGAAGAATTAAATATATCGGATATTATACCTCGCTATATAACCAAATATATAATAGAGACAGATCGGGAACGTGAATTAAGCTATTGTTATTATGCTATATACAATGGTGACTTTATACTAAATACCGAAGAGCTTGCCGACGGACGTTTTTGGACGATCGATGAGGTACAAAAAGAGTTGGGTAAAGATGTATTTACCTTAAATTTTGAATCCGACTTCAGATTATTCCTACACAAAGGCTCTCAAAATATAACTCAATATTAGTCCTATATTTAGTTGATATATTCGATGACTTGTTTTAGATCTGAAAAATCTGAAATTATAAAATCGGCTTTACCTTGAAGTTCATTTTCGGAAATTGTAGTGGAAACACCTACAACACGCATTCCGGCATCTTTGCCTGCTCGTATTCCATGAAAAGAATCTTCGAATACAACACATTCTGAGGGAGATACATTTAGGTCTTCCGCAGCTAATAGATAGCATGCCGGATTAGGTTTACCTTTGGTTATGCGTGCCGCTGTAACTTCGGTATCGAATGTTTTGGATAAATTTAATATATCCAAAGCACGTTTCATTTTGAAGTCCTGCGAACTAGTTACCAATCCTATTTTATAGTTATTGTTTTTCAGATACTCAATAAACTCCATCACACCGTCTACCAAAGGAAAGTCCATTTGCAATTCGAATTCACCTAATTCTCTCTCTACGGTTTTTACTTCTTCTTTGGGTAAGTGGCTAAAATATTTTTTTAGTATGTCCGGACTAGTTGTTCCTTTTACTTTCAAAGCAAAATTTTCGATACCTAGATTATATTTTTCACCTAAAGCATCAATGTATATATCATATTGAGGCTCGGTGTTCGCTATCACTCCATCAAAATCAAACAGTACGGTTGTTATTTTTGTCATATTTCAATATTATTTCTTCTTTTCCGCTGCAAAGGTAAGGTTTTAAATCGTTATTAACAATTAGCGTTTGATTTGTAAAGAGTTAGTATGTTTTTCTGTTTAAAATATCTATTATAAAGTACTGTTGCGATTGAAATCTAAATTCATTAATCGCTTGTTACTTGTAAAAAGCATAGCAGAAAAGTGACAATAATAATTATATAAAAAAGTGTCACCTTTGTCACCTTTTGCTATGTAATTGTTTGCAGTATATTGTGTTGTGATATATTCCGGATTGTCACTTTTTGTACCATTATATAAAGAATGTCATAAAAGTTGGAATTAAGGTGCAATTAATACTTATTTGCTAAAGAATCGGTGTTGTAAAAAAGCCTCTTTATTTATTTTATTTATATTTTTGTATATTTGATTGTTTAAGATGAGAAGAATATTCCTGATAGGATATATGGGTGCTGGAAAAACAACAGCAGGGAGAGAGCTTGCAAAAGAGCTTAATCTAGAATTCGTTGATTTAGACCACTTCATACAGGCTCGCTATCAAAAAACAGTAGGACAGATTTTTTCAGATGTTGGAGAAGGTGAATTTCGTAATATTGAAAAGAGCATTCTGAAAGAAGTAGGTGAGTTCGAAGATGTAGTGATATCTACAGGTGGAGGCACACCTTGCTTTTTTGATAATATAGAGTATATGAATCAAGTAGGTACAACCATTTATTTGAAAGCATCGGCTGATGTGCTGGCTTCGCGATTGAATGATTGTAAAGATAAACGTCCTTTGATAAAGGATAAAAATGAAGAGGAACTACTTCGGTTTGTAACAGATACTCTAGAAAAGAGAGAGCCTTTTTATTCAAAAGCGAAAATTATATATGAAACTGAGGTGTTGGTCACTCGTGAAGATGTAAATGAGTATGTTCGGAAATTAATAAAATTATTATGAACTTAAGTCTGATTCGTTTTTTAGCAGGTATTACTTTGTTATCCTGTATTATTTCACTCTCTGCCCAAGAAAAGCAATATAGTTTCAATAAAGATAAATCGAAATTGACTCTCATTGTTGAAAAAGAAAATACAAAATTATTAGTAGTAAAAAACAATGTAAAAAGAAGAGGCCTTCCACTCAAAGAGGCTAAGATTTATACATTAGATATAGCTTCCGACACAGTTGGTACATGGTCGGTATTGCCTACAAAAGAAAATGTTTGGAAGTTGTCTTTTGATATTCCTGATGCCAAAGGGTTTTATATAGGATTCGATGATTTTTATTTACCCGAAGGGGCTCAATTATATGTATATGAAAAAAGCAATGTGAAAAATGCTATTGTATACAAACATGAAGATAACCCACAAGGTGGAGCTTACTCTCTCGAGAATCTGAAAGGAGATAATGTTGTACTTGAATATGTAGCACCACAAAATCTAGGAACTCCACGATTGCATATATCCGATGTAGGGTATAAATATGTTGATGAACAAGGCGACCCAATCAGTGGCTTTAATACTGCCTCTAATTCTTGTATGGTAAATATAAATTGTGCAGAAGGTGGCTTTTGGAAGAATCAGAAAAAAGGAGTGTTGCAATTGCGTGTCAAAAGAGGAGGTAGTACTTATCTTTGCTCGGGTACGTTAATTAATAACACGAGTGAAGATAAAACTCCCTATGTGTTAACAGCATATCATTGTTTTGAATACTTATCGTCGTCAATAATATCTAATACTGAATTCTTTTTTGATTATGAGACCCCCGAATGTGAAACAGAAAACAGACCCAACTATAAATATCATAAAGGTGCAAAACCATTGGTACTTAATTCAATCGATGATGGTTCTGACGGTGCTTTACTTAGGTTGTCTGAGTCAATTCCCGATAACTGGGATGTCTATTACAACGGTTGGGATAGAACAAATGATGGCGCGAGTGTAACAGGTGGAGCGGTAATTCATCACCCTCTGGGAGATGTTAAAAAAATAACTCTATTTAATAAACCTCTTACTTCGAGTAAATGGGATCCGGACTCTGAAGACGAGCCAGATGGTACTCAATGGAGTGTGACTTATTATAAAGGCGCTACAGAGGGTGGTTCTTCGGGAGCTCCTCTCTTTAATCAAAACGGTTATGTGGTGGGTACATTATCAGGAGGAGAAAGTAATTGTTCAAATCAGGGGTTAGCTGATTCTTTTGGTAAATTTTGGTTTCATTGGGATCAGTACTATGATGCAGATCAGCATATGTCTAAATATTTGGATCCCAATAATACAGGAGCTACTAAATTGAAGGGGTTGAGTTCGCTTGGAACTGACGAGCCAAATCCTGATCAACAACCAGAATTCCTCATATATTTTAAAGGTGATGTCTTGCGCATATATGCTAAAGATATATTAAAGAAAGTAAGTATTGCAGACTTAAACGGACGAATATTGTATACTAAAACTACAGGTTTTGATTCTTCTATATTTGAAGAAACGTTATATGGATGGCGTCCGGGAGTATATATTGTCTCTGTGGATGTTTCGGGAAGGTCTACGAAGTCGATAAAAGTAATGAAGTAAAGAAGAAAGATCCAATAATAAAATGGCTAAAACCAAAACAGTATATGTTTGTAACAACTGTGGAAATGACTCTCCTAAATGGTTAGGGAAGTGTCCTGTATGTGGAGAGTGGAATACTTATGTAGAAGAGATTGTTAGTAAAGATAGCTCATCGAGAGGGAACTCCAACTTATTTGAAACATCTAAGGCGAAGCCATTATTATTGAAAGAAGTAGAAACGGGAGAAGAACCTCGTATAGACTTGCACGATGGAGAATTGAACCGTGTGCTTGGAGGAGGACTGGTTCCCGGTTCGTTGGTGCTGATTGGTGGTGAACCCGGCATCGGAAAGTCGACACTTGTTTTACAAACAGTCTTAGGACTGAGAAAAATAAAAACACTATATGTTTCGGGAGAAGAGAGTGCCAGGCAATTGAAATTGCGTGCCGATCGTATAAACTCCAATAGTGAGAACTGTTTTATCGTATGCGAGACAAATCTCGAACAGATATTTGTTCATATACAAAATCTAAAACCGGACTTTGTTATCATAGACTCTATACAGACAATATTCACAGAATCAGTAGAATCGTCTCCGGGTAGCGTATCGCAAGTCCGCGAATGTTCGGCTTCAATCCTTAAGTTTGCAAAAGAGACAGGAACCCCTGTGGTTCTTATCGGGCATATAAATAAAGAAGGAAGTATTGCCGGACCAAAAGTGCTGGAGCATATTGTAGATACAGTACTGCAATTCGAAGGAGATCAGCATTATATGTATCGTATCTTGCGAAGCATAAAAAACCGTTTTGGGAGTACTGCCGAACTAGGTATTTACGAAATGAGGCAAAATGGGCTTCGTGAAGTTAGTAATCCCTCCGAATTGCTATTAACTCAGAATCACGAAGGGCTGAGCGGTGTTTCTATTGCCGCAGCTATAGAAGGAATACGTCCCTTTCTTATCGAAACTCAGGCTTTGGTAAGTACTGCTGCTTATGGGACTCCTCAACGTTCGGCTACAGGTTTTGATCTGCGACGGATGAATATGTTACTTGCGGTATTAGAGAAAAGAGCAGGATTTAAGCTGATACAAAAAGATGTATTTCTTAATATCGCAGGAGGGCTTAGAGTGAATGATCCTGCTATGGATTTGTCAGTAATTAGCGCTGTATTGTCTTCAAGCTTGGATATCTCCATAGAGAAGCATGTTTGTATGACTGGAGAAGTGGGCTTGTCGGGTGAAATACGTCCCGTAAATCGTATTGAACAAAGAATATTGGAAGCAGAGAAGCTGGGCTTTTCTAAGATACTTGTTCCTCAAAATAACCTGAAAGGATTTACCTCGAAAGTAAACATTGAGATCGTGCAAGTACGAAAAGTAGAAGAAGCTTTTAGGCAATTATTTGGATGAAAATATAACGATATTAGAATCGTATCAAAAAGGAGTATTGACGACATTATCTTTTTTGCTTATTACGTTATTTGGAGGTTTGATAAGTATGTCATTTTCCATTGTATTACAACGGATAAAGAAAAAGATAGAAGAATAGTTTATAATGAATTACGAAGAAACACTAGAATATTTATATAATCAATTACCTGTTTATCAAAAAGTAGGAGGTACAGCCTATAAAGAAGGATTGGATAACAGTCTGTCCCTTGATAAATATTTTTCACACCCTCATACCCGATATAAGACGATTCATATTGCAGGAACAAATGGGAAAGGATCTACGTCTCACCTTTTGGCCGCAACGTTGCAACAGTCTGGTTACAAGGTTGGATTATATACATCTCCGCATCTAGTTGACTTCAGAGAGCGTATCCGTGTAAATGGAGAGAAGATATCGAAACAATATGTTTTGGATTTTGTTACAAAACACAGAGAGGCTTATGAGCCTATACAGCCTTCTTTCTTTGAATTGACGATGATGATGGCTTTTCAGTATTTTGCCGATACAAATGTTGATGTTGCAATAATAGAAGTCGGACTAGGAGGAAGACTGGATAGTACTAATATTATAACACCGGTGTTGAGTATAATTACCAATATTAGCTTCGATCATATGCAATTTTTGGGCAATACACTAGAGAAAATTGCGGCTGAAAAAGCAGGTATAATCAAGAAGGATATCCCCGTTATTATTGGAGAGGCAGAAGGTGATGTCCGTAAGGTGTTTGGAGATACTGCAGAGAGGGTAGGAGCGCCTATCATTTTTGCAGAAGATGAAAAACTGATACACTCAAGCTTGCGTACTGCCAGTGGGTGGTTGTATGATACAAAATACTATCAGCAGCTCAAAGGTGAACTTTCGGGTTATGCCCAGATAAAAAATACGGCGACAGTACTATGTGCTATACGTGAACTTCAAAAACAGGGCTATGTAATACCATCGAAGGCTGTATATAATAGTTTTGCCTATGTGAATGAATATACCGGACTAATGGGACGCTGGCAAATATTACAAGACTATAATCCCAAAATTGTATGTGATACAGGGCATAATGAAGCCGGAATGAAATATATATCAGAACAGCTTGTAAACGAGCGTTATGATACCTTACATATTATTCTGGGTATGGTAAATGACAAAGATATTTCATCTGTATTATCCTTACTCCCTAAAAAGGCTATTTATTACTTTACTAAAGCGTCTGTACCTCGATCGATGAACGAACGAAGCTTGCAAGAATTTGCTGTCAAAAAAGGGCTTACAGGCTATTCATATCCTACAGTGAAAGAAGCTATTCGTGCAGCAAAAGATTGGGCTACACCAAGTGATTTTATATTTATAGGAGGAAGCAACTTCGTTGTAGCTGATGCACTTATCGAATTCGGCTATGAATAGAAGCAATACAGGGTATTAATTCTTTTGCTCTTTTTTTACTTTACTATGTTGCGGCTTTAGTGCGTTGAGTATTGCACTATCATATCCATACACATCATCAGCATAGTATAGCATATCGTCGTCAGGATACATATAGACTGTGTAATAATCGATGAATAAAGAAATCTTGTCTTTAGGATTAAGAATATCTGGGAGCTTTTTTAACTTGTTTTCTTGTGCGAGCTTCTTTCCTGCTTTTGACATAGGTTGTTTATCTATACTATAAAATAATTGATCTTTGTATATGTCGTCTGATGTTGTCGACATACAAAAGAAAGCCAGATCGAAAGGCTTTTCTACTCTGACACATCCATGACTTACGGTTCTATTTTTTCTTCCGAATGCCGCTTTAGATGGGGTGTCGTGTAGATATACCGAAAATGCGTTGTTAAACATGAATTTTATTAAGCCGAGAGCATTACTTTCGCCGGGACTTTGACGAATTGTATATGAAAACTTAGAAGGGTCGACTTCTTTCCAGTTTATAGTCGTAATATCTACTTCTTTGCCGTTCCTATACAGTTTCATGTTGTGACGCTTAATGTATGTCGGATCTTTTTTTTGTAATACTGCTACTTCTTTCTGTGCTATACTTGTTGGAATATTCCATATCGGATTCAGATTCAAGTAGCTGATATCACTTTGTAATAAAGGCGTTTTATTAGTAGCAGTGCCAACACAAACCTTCATGATCAGAGGAAGGCTATCTTGCTCCGTGGCCATAAGATATGCCGATGCAACATTTACTTCGATATGCTTGTTATGCTTTGCTTTTGTCATTTTCCAACGATACCGTTCCATGTTAGCCTGTAGCTTTTCGAGATAGTAATCCAATGGCCTGTTTAGCGCATCTATAGTCAGCTTGCCTACTTCTTTTTCTTCCGGATATGAGTTCTTTTTTCGGAATACATTTATTGCCTCGAGCAGATTTTCATCCAAGATCATATCTGAAGAATCATCTCCGATAGAGTCGCCTTCTTCCATAATATATTCTCCTGTTAGGGCTAATCTTCTGGCAATTTCAGATATATGTTTATTTTTATCTCCCAACTTATAGGTTTCTGTACTTGTTATCTTTTTAAATCCTTGTTCTTTGTTATCTTTCAGATTTTGGTATTCTTTTTGAAGTCTCAGATAGATCGGGTCTGTAGGCACAGAATTAATGATACTAGAGATCGGATCTTCTTTCAACCCCTTATATATCTCTTGATAGAAAGCAGAGTCGGCGGTTAATACTGATATATCATAATCTTTTTTGTACAATTTTTTAGGGTTGACAAAACCGTATTTCATCCCTTTGATGTATTTTACAGCAGTCAGAGTAGAAGTCAGTTCCAGATCAACCATCTTTTTATACAGATCGTCAAGGTTATACAATCCTGCGTCTATGGAATCTGTAATAGCTTCTATTCTACTCGCAGAGAAATATTCTGATGATAAACCATGTTTATCACTTTCTTTCAGAACAGAAACAAAGTCCTTTATTCTCGCTACGTCTAATGTATCATGTGACCAAACAGGATGATATACATCTTCGGTATAAAATGGCAGCAATAGGGAGTCTTTTAGAATAAGCTCATGTATAGTCTCTTTTATCTGCTGAGGATTATAGTCGGGATATAGTCGTGCAAATTTAGACTTAGCTACCTGTTTATTTGTCGATTCGCTAAGCTTTGTAGTTTCCTTTTCTTTACAGTCCGTGAAGCTAAAAATTAAGAATGCTAAGACTAAAGAAATGGATAATGTTTTTTTCATAAAAGTAAAGTTGATCAAGTACAAGTGTTTTTATAAAGACAAAATTATACAAAAAGTTATGATAGTACAAACGTGTTAAGGTGCCTGATGTTATTATCGTTATATCAAAAAAATAGCATCAGCAACAATTGTGTGAAAACGATTCGAGCAAACATGGATACCGGATACACTGTAGCATAAGCAACGGCAGGTTCATCACCGTCGATAGTAGAATTGACATAGCTTAAAGCCATCGGATTAGCCATACTACCACATAGCATTCCTACATTCCGGGCAAAGTTGATCTTATATACTTTCATCCCTATCAGAGCAACAATAAGTACCGGAACAACTGTAAGTATAAAGCCAAAACCAATCCATATCAATCCTTCGGTTTGGAATACTGTTTCGAAAAAGTGTTCTCCTGCTCCGATACCCAGACAAGCCAGATATACTGTTAAACCAAACTGGCGCATCAGTAAATTGGCACTTTGCGTTGTATAAGTAGTAATATGAAATCGAGGGCCAAATGATCCCATCAAAATTCCTACAATAATAGGACCGCCGGCAATCCCTAACCTGATTGGAAAATCCATTCCCGGAAAAGGTATAGGTAACGCTCCTAGTATAAGACCTAGTGCGATTCCAAGAAATATTGCTATCAGATTTGGTGTATTCAGTCGCTTTTCCTCATCACCAAGTATTTTAGCAACATTGTCTATCGATGCTTTTTCTCCTACTACAGTGAGTTTATCTCCAATTTGTAGCATAAGATCCGATGATGCTAATAGGTCTATACCTGCACGGTTAATACGTGTTATGTTTATTCCATAATTATTGCGCAGTTTCAAGCTTCCGAGTTTCTCACCGTTTATTTTGCTATTGGTGATAATGATTCTTCGTGATACTAATTGGCTATTGTCTATGTGGTTCCAGTCTATATCTTCTTTATTCCAGTCAACGTTTTCTTGTTCTCCAAATAGAACTTTGATATGTTCTACATCGCTTTTTTTAGATATAATAAGCAAGTGGTCATTATGTCTGAGAATACTCGCAGAAGTAGGAATAGTAACTATACCATCGTGCCAGATACGTGAAATAACGAAATGCTTAGCCGTTAATTTCATTATATCAACTATCGATTTTCCTTCTATAGCCGGATTAGTTATATGAAATTCACCTACGTGCATTTCATTTTCTTTCTTTTCTGATAGCTTCGCAAATTCATCGTTTGGCACAAAGCACTTTCTAAGAAATATTATAGCCAGAATAACTCCCACTACCCCTAATGGGTAGGCAATGGCTGTAGCCAAGGCCATGTCGGCTATTACCCTTTGATTTCCGCTAATTTGTTGTAATGCCTGCTGAGCCGCACCAAGAGCCGGTGTATTTGTAGTAGCACCGCATAATATTCCTACCATATTAGGAAGGGATATGTCACTCGCATAGCTGAATATAACGGTGAGGATTAGTCCTAGAAATACAACTCCCAAGGCAAGCATATTCATACGCAATCCTCCAGCCCTTAAAGATGAAAAGAATCCCGGACCTACTTGCAATCCCAATGCATATACAAAAAGGATCAGTCCAAAATTTTGAGCAAAGTTGAGCATGTCTTTGTTCAGGTCGAAATTGAAGTGACCAATAACGATACCAACAAAGAAGACAAAAGTAATACCAAGAGAGATATTGAGGAGTTTTAGTTTTCCTAGCTGTAGTCCAACAGCAGAAACTATAGATATAATTATAATTGATAGAACCGATGGTGATTCTATTATGGTTTTCATAAACCAATCCATACAATTTACTACTTAGAAATGGACTGCAAAGGTAAAACATTTAATGTGAAAGAGCCAATATCCGCATGTGAAAAATAAAAAGAGAGAAGAATATATATTTTCCGTCTCTCATTATTCAATTACAGAAGCTGTTAATGATAATTTGTGGACTTCCTATTTCTTGCAAATGTTTGTGAATATACACCACTTACAAGCTTCTCCGGTAGGTGTTTGCGTAAATGATGTTTCAGGGTCGAATATCTCATCGAGGCACGTATCGAAGTACTCTTTGAATTCTTGTCTATACATTGAAAAGTCTGTTATATGGTCATCGTTGCGTCCCGATTTATTAATTACTCCCGGCTCAAATTTAGCATCGAATAGATTTCGGAGATAGTATATGCCTGGTTCTATTATTTTATTCGGATATTTTTGCATATAAAGATGTGAATACATAAATACCTGCATCACTGCTTTAGGGCGATCTTTAAGATCTTTATCAAAAAGATCTTTCATTTCTTTATATCGTAATACTCCTTTTCCTGTCTTATAATCGATAATACGGGTACGGCCTTTAACTTCATCTACACGGTCGATAAATCCTTTTAAGGATACAACTTTCCCCGATGGTAGAGTATATTCCATTTTTATTCTTTCTTCTGAGTCGACATAGATAAAAGGTGTAAGTCCCGCATCAGTAACTAAAACTTGTTTGATATATTTACGAAGCACTTCTCCGGTCAGATAATTCTGCCCTGTCAATTTTTTTATTTTGTCAGTTTTAAAATAGTTTTCAGCAAAAGATCGTTCTATATTTTCTGTCAGCAGCTTTTCATCCTTTCTGATCTTGTGTAACAAGTCCGCAGTAATCATCTTTCCCTTAAATGGATCGTACAACCATTCCATTATTGAGTGAAAAATTGTTCCAAACATACTGGCCTCTATTGTTTCCACTACCTCATCCTCTTCTGCCATGTTTTCTACTACAGAGAAATAAAACTGTAGAGGACAATTGAGATACATATTGATAGCACTGGCAGATAGTTGTTTGTCTCCTCCTTGCAAAAACACATTCATCTTTTCCTGTATCTCAGGAGTTTTAGATACTGAAATGGGAAGACTCTCGGTAGAAGAAACTTTATAAACAGTGAGCTTTTCCCTTATATCGAATGAATTGGCATATAAATGTTTTATCTGTTTAAAATAGCGGCTCACTTCGCCCGATTGTAAGCCTTCGGTGCGAGTATCATACAAAAGATAAATTCGTTTAGCCCGGTTTATCAAACGATAAAAGTGATAAGCAAAAATACTGTCCTGATGCTCGTAAGTCGGTAAATCAAATCCTTTTCGAAGATTATATGGTATAAAAGAACTGGTAGCACGTTTGAGAGGGAAGATACCTTCATTCATCGATAGGATAATAAGATTGTCGAAGTCTAAAGCACGAGTTTCGAGCACTCCCATAATTTGTAATCCAGATAAAGGCTCTCCCGTAAAAGGCACGCTGATGTTTACTATCAACTTTTTCAATAATTTGAAATACGTATCAATTTTAATTTCAAAGGATACATTTTGCAAAGCATCGTTCATTTTATTGATCGTCTTGTAGTATTCCACAATGAATTCGCCTTCAATGTCTACCGAACGGGCACTTATTTGCTCTTCTTCGTTCTCTGTTTCTTTCTGATTATACAAAGATCTCCTTAGTGTTGATAATATATCTTTTAAATACTCAGGTGCATCGTACCAATTATCTATTGTTTTGAATATGAGACTAAATAACGGATGAATTTCTAATTCCTTGACCGATACTATAATCTTATTGTATTGAAGTATATTTTGTCTTAGTTGTTTAGCTTCCTGTTCGGCTATATTCGTTATATATCGGTGATTGAGTATAGCCAATACCGGTTTGTAATAAAAGCCTGCGCTATTTTCGGATCTTCTTACATTCTTTTGCAATTCAAAAATGTGTTCCATCAGTCCCGAAACAGAACTATTGTTCAGGCTATACCCCATTGTTATGTTTATCTTATCTATCTCTTGGGGTATGGAGTACAGCGTTGGCAATAGAAGATTTTCATCAGGTAGCACTAACGCTGTATTCATAGCTTGATCGGATGACACTATCTGATTTTCTGCCAACAAAGACTTGATGATTGTATGCACATATTTAGCTTGTCCTATGGATGACGGAATGCCAATAGCTTCCACTGTCGGTTGATCAAGGCTTAATTCTTCCGGTTGTAACGCGAGCTGAGACGGAAATTGCACCTTATTCTTATCCATAAAGAAAGATGCTTTGTTCTGAGGATCGCGCACTAAAGGTGATGAGTAATCCCAATAAAAATCGGCAATACCTTTTTTATGGAGGTAATTAAGTAATTTCTCTTCGGATTTGCTATGCCCGTTTAGGCCTATAAATATTATTTTTTCGTATGGAAGTTCATAATCCGGATTCTTTGAAAAAGAATCTATTACATCTCTGAAAATCATTCCTTCATAGGCTTGATTTTTTTCTGCAAGTTGGTTTCTTAGAGAAGAGTATAGCTGAAAGAGTACTTCCCACATTTCGAGGAAGTCTTTCTTTTTGTCATTTTCTCCTACAGGCAAAAAGTTTGACCAGAAACGTCGTATAACTTCTATCTGTGTTTCGGTTAAGTATGAAAATCCGGCGTCAATATCTTTTAAGTCTTTTATATTTCTGAACAGTTGGTGTGCATCAACCAAATATTTATCGATGTCGTCAAAATCATTGAGCAGCATTTCTCCCCAATATAGAAATTCATCGAATGTTTCGTTGGTCTTACCTACCTGTTTGTATATATTGAACAACATAAAAAGCATCTCAATGCGATCTGCTTTTTTATATGGACTTAGTTGTTCGAACAAGTCTGCTATTGTCAGTATTTGGGGCGAAAAAATAGGCTTATCCGCTATCTGCGATAAGTAATGTTGGAAAAAGACTCCGGCTCTACGGTTCGGAAAAACAAAAGTATAACGACTTATATTTTGTCCATCGGCCTTATAGTATGCTTGAGCTACATTGTATAGAAAAGGAATCATTTTTTTAGAAAGTAGGTAAATCAATTACATACAAAAATACGAATTTAAGACATTGGCTGTATTATTTTCTTCAAAAGATTACCGGGTAAAGTTTTTATTCTTGATGAAGTGCTTTATAATTAAAATAGATTCCTTACACGACTATAAAGATTCTGGTTCTCTTATGAGAAAGGGATGCATTTAGTATGCACCCCTTTGCCAATTTGGTTAAATGTTTAATTTTTATAATCTTACAAGGCTCATTGATTTTGTTGCATGAAATAAGCTTTACCGTTATTATACCATACTTCAAATCCTTTTGATTTTAGCAAATCCATGATTGGTACGGGCTTGAATGGTGCAGTTAATTCCATAATCTGATTGTTTTGCAATTCCTTTGATAACCGGATAATCTCTTGCATGGGGTTTTCTCCAGACTCTATAATAGGACGAGCATCAAACCGAATTGTGATATTCATTTCGCCAAACCATTCCGGCTTATTTTTCTGTTCATTCTCTATATCTATTGATTCATTACTGTTATCAATAGGCAACCCGGCGGCTTGGCGCAGTGTTTCAAGAAGTAGAATAGGGGAGATGCCCGCAACTATTGCAGCCTGCTGTAATGTCGTAACCTTTGCTACAGTACGGCGCAAAATAGGATTCCGCAGTTTAGAGAATGCAGGAGAAAGTTCCAATAGTGTACCCTCTAACTGAGGATATGCATCCAGCAAATCAGAAACCTTTATATGTAGATTAATATCCATGACTCTTTATTTTGAATAAGAAAGTAACCTCTGATCTCCTTCCAGCTTTCGCAAATCGGTTATATCCTGAGTAATTTCTATCACGCCTAAATATTCTCCGTCCTGTCCCCTGAGAGCGGTATAATCTATATGCACAAAGCGTCCTTTGAAGTTAGATATCCAAAATGCGGCTTTGTTTTCTTTGCCGGTCTTGAAGTCATCAATGATTTGTTCTACGATATGAACACTGTGGGGAGGATGGCACATACGTACATCACGCCCGATAATAGAACGATTTCTCTCAAATACACGATTAGGACTGTGAGAAAAGAACTTTACTTTATCATCTTTATCAACAAAAGTGATATCTACCGGAAGAGTAACAAAAAGAGCTTCTAACTCTTTTATATCGAAGCTGCCTGAAGATAGCTTAATTGCATTACCCGGCATAAAGATCGCTTCTTCTTGCTTTACACGTTCGGGTTTCCACTCTACGCTTGGATCATAAAGGCAAAAACCGTATATCGTTGTTTCCTTATGTATTTGATACCAATTTTCTTCAGTGAGTGTATCCAAGCACATCGGCAATAGAATTTGTTCTTCTTTCATTATCATGCCTTCTATTGCATCGATTGCAGGTTGCAAAACCAACGAGCAAACCGTTTCCAGCTCTTCTCTTGTCAGTTCGCTTTTGAGAGCTTCATGAGCGGCTTTCAATAATTCCCGGGTTTCATCATGTTTTCCCCACATCACCTTCGGTGGACCTGTAATTCCTGCCTTCTCCAGAAATGGAAACAGTAAATACTCTTTGCGCAAATAGTGTTTATCTACATCCGATAGTTGATTAAAGAGGCTTCGCAATCCCATCGTATAATCTGCAATGTCACTATCTTTCAAGTTTTTCAACACATCGAACATCCCATAAGTCAGGTCGATGCGCTTTTCCAGTTCTCTGTTTTCTTTGATAAAAGTATCTACAGGATGTCCATCAGGTACACCTTTGGCGGTTGATGTATCTATACTTCCGTCGAGTACAGCCGTGTGTATATCACAGAGACGTAATATATCTTCTTCGGGAAGACCTTCAGCTATCAATTCCTGCTCTACCTCTACTACCTCATTGTATGGAACCGAGTGTAGTAAATTTATCAGATGGCTTTTCACTTGTTCGGGAGCTTCGCCGTTATGTAATTGAAGAATAAGATGTTTAAGTAACTCTTTTCTTTTTTCGGAATTATTGATTAGCTCGCTCATCGCCTATTCTTTTATCATGGTTAATAACATCTTAAAAGACTCCACAGCTTGAAGTGCATGGGTTATGTTAGCCGGCATTATAATAATCTCACCTGCCTTTACCCTGTGAGGTTCGCCATTTATGCGAATCTCAGCTTCACCATCCAGTACTTGTACAAGCGCATCGAAAGGTGCTGTATGCTCGCTAAGTCCTTGTCCCTTGTCGAAGGAAAATAATGTAACATTTCCTGCTCGGTTTTTAAGTATTTGTTTGCTTACTACTCCTCCTGTGGAATAATCGATTTGCCCCGCAATATTGAATACGGTTGCTTTAGCGAATGTATTTGTTTCCATTTTTAATGTTTTATGTAATTATGTGCTGACATTATGAAGCAAGAAACATCTTCATATCTTCGTCAGGTGTGGTAATAGAGCCAATACCAAAATTATCAACCAGCACTTTAGCCACGTTAGGCGATAAGAATGCCGGGAGTGTTGGCCCTAAGTGAATATTTTTTACACCGAGTGATAACAATGCAAGAAGAACGATAACAGCTTTTTGCTCGTACCATGCAATGTTGTATGCAATCGGTAATTCATTAATGTCATTTAGTTCAAAAACTTCTTTAAGTTTCAGCGCAATCAAAGCGAGAGAGTAACTGTCGTTACATTGTCCGGCATCGAGAACACGAGGAATACCACCTATATCACCCAGAGGCAATTTGTTGTAGCGATACTTAGCACAACCGGCAGTAAGGATAACTGTATCTTTAGGTAGATTTTCTGCAAATTCAGTATAATAGTTACGTCCTTTCATACGACCATCGCAACCTGCCATTACAAAGAACTTCCGTATAGCTCCTGTTTTTACAGCGTCAACGACCTTATCAGCAAGAGCAAATACCTGTGCGTGAGCAAATCCTCCGATAATTTCTCCAGACTCTATTTCAGTAGGAGCTTTGCATTGTTTTGCATGCTCTATCAATTTTGAAAAATCTTTAGGCTGCCCGTCTTTTCTGTCTTCTATATGTTGGAAGCCGGTAAACCCTGATGCACCGGTAGTATATACTTTATCTGCGTAGGTTGACGTAGATCGTGGAGGTACAATACAGTTAGTTGTAAATAGTATTACGCCATTAAATGATTCAAAGTCTTCGTTCTGACGCCACCAAGCACTACCATAGTTGCCTACAAAATGGCTATATTTCTTAAATGCAGGGTAGTAATGTGCCGGAAGCATTTCGCTGTGTGTGTAGACATCTACGCCTGTTCCTGCTGTTTGTTCTAATAGGTCTTGCATATCACGCAAGTCGTGACCAGAGATAAGAATACCAGGATTATTGCGAACTCCGATATTTACTTTGGTAATTTCAGGATTTCCGTATGTAGAAGTATTTGCCTTATCAAGCAAAGCCATTGTTTTTACACCATATTCACCACACTTAAGCACAAGAGCTGTAAGCTCGTCTCCGCTTAATTCTTGGGTTGTTGCAACTAAAGCTTCTTGCATAAAAGCATGGATGTCATCATCCTCATATCCCAGATTTGACGCATGTTCAGCGTAAGCTGCCATCCCTTTGATTCCATAGATAAGAAGTTCACGCAACGAGCGTATATCTTCATTTTTAGTTTCAAGGATTCCTACATTTCCAGCCTTCACTTCCATTTCTTTTACGCTTTCGGTAGTCCAAGTAATACAGTCACAATCTAGGTTGGGTGTAGTGTTGCCTCCTTTAGCTTTTAATTCGAGTAAAAGTTCGTCTCTCAGATTTATAGCTTCACGTACACGTATTACGAAACGCTCTTTGTCGAAGTTTGCATTGGTGATTGTCATAAATAATGACTCCATTACAAAGCGGTTTGTATAAGCGGATATTTCTACACCTGCTTTACGTAACTCTACTGTACTATATGAGATTCCTTTGAGAAGAAACATTAACAAGTCTTGAAGATTAGCAACCTCCGAAGTTTTTCCACAAACACCTTTTACCGTACAGCCTGTATTGTGAGCTGTTTCCTGACACTGATAACAAAACATATTCATATTCTTAGTTTTTTAGTTAATTATTTTTTATAGAATGATTATTCCTTTATTTCTGAAAAATTGGTTATATAGTAAATTTAACTCCTGATTATTGTGACTACCTGTTATTTCCTATGCAAACATACGATGGTAGTAAAACTAAAATCGTAACATTTGTTACGACTGTGAATTATTTTTTGTAACTTTGTAAAAAATTACAAGACTATGAACTCTGACTTACTCTTTTTCTGTACAATGTGTCGTGAAAAATCTCAAGAAGAGATTGCTCGACTAAAGTGTACGATAGATCATACTATAAAGCATTATAAAAAAGGAGAATATATCGCCTATCAGGGCGATGTTATTTCACAGTTATATATGTTATCAAAAGGGAAAGTAAAAACAGAGATAGTTTCCGATTCGGGGCTTACTCTATCAGTAGAAGAAATTTCAGCTCCTTATCCTTTGGCTGCTGCTTTTATTTTTGCGGAAAATAATCGTTTTCCTGTGGATGTGATAGCTCTTGATGATAGCGAAATCTTATTTATCACCAAAGACTCTGTGGAGAAACAAATGGCTAAATGTCCCGGATTTTTGCGAGGTTTTATGGCCTTCAATGCCGATCGTGTCCAATTCTTGTCCGAAAGGCTCAAAATATTCTCACAAAAAGGAATTAAAGCTAAAATAGCATATTACATTTTACAGCACGATAAAAACGGATCTTTTGAATTAGGGAAAAGCATCGCATCTCTTGCCGAGTATTTTGGTGTAGAACGTCCTTCCCTATCCAGAGCTATTTCAGAAATGGCTGCCAGTGGAATCATAGAATTTGAAGGAGGTAAAGGTAAAATACTAAACTATAATGAAATAAAAGAATTGTTAGGATAATTGATATCCGAATATCTTTTGTCTTACTCTATAATAATAGAGAACCGAATTTTCTATTCTATCTATATAGCTCTGTATTGTCAATATACATGTACACTCCCTTGTGCGGCCGGTAGATAATTTACCCCAATCCAAGTTATCATCAGTAATATGAATGCGATAGGCAACGCCCAAAGCGCAACTTTATCATATTTACCATACAACCGTATATGTATATACGCGAGATAAGCCATGGACGTAACAAAAGCCCATGTTTCTTTAGGATCCCATGACCAATAATGTCCCCATGCTTCTTTTGCCCATACAGCACCCATCAGCATTCCTAATACAAGGAATCCAAATCCTACATAAACGATATTATCTATAAAATTGAATATCTTTTCATCAGAATAACCATTACGGTGTACTTTTCGTAATTGCACAAAAGCTCCGATAGTAGCAGCTCCAAACATAGCGTAAGAAAGAATATAGGATGTGACATGAGGTACAAACCATTCGCTTTGAAGAGCAGGCATCAAATTTTTAGAATGTATTTCGGGCTTAAATAAATTGATAAACACAAAAACTGATGCTACCAATGCAGAGAAAGATAATAGCCAAGGATATTTCCATCTGCGATACGCTAGGTATCCGACCGAAGACAGAAAGAAAGAATACCATAAGCGAGTTTCACCCATCGTTCTCATTGGCGGACGTTCGATATGTATCCAAAAGCCTGTGATAAATGCTGCAAATACAGCAATACCACATAGCATTAATATATCAGCTAATCGCTTTTGTGATCGATACACTATAATTCCGGCAGAAAACCAGAGTATTACAGCAGGAAGTGCAAACCATATAAAATTATTCCAATTCATATTCTTATCTTAATACTATTATTCTTTGTTGTTGTCATTCTCACTTCTATGCTTAACCAATCTGCCATTCCAAATTAAAGCGATTGAACCTAGAGCGATAAAAATAAATCCGATATATACCGGTATAACCCAAGGGTCGTATACAAGTTCCATGCTACTGTATGAAGATAAGCGTCCGGCCTGATTATCATATCCGTATTGATAGATTGTCCAACTTCCTATACGCATTGGTTTATTTACTTCTATTGTTCCTTTTTTTATTGTGCCATCAGGTGTGTATGCTTCTATATCCGACATAAATCGTTTTGGCTCGGGAACGCTCATTACCACACACTGGTGTTCATCGAGGGGAAGGGTCATATAAAGTTGTGCCTGATTTCCTCCGCATATCCATCCGGTGGTATCTTTACCTTGAGATACATTGAATGCTCGTATTTTGGCAGCCGGAGTTGCTCCGGGCATAGGTACCTCCCTATAGGTACTATCGCTATTGCGTACTGCCTGATGGATATATTCTTTCAATTCAATCTTCCATCCATTAAGTTGTCCTTGAGCTATCTCTGTATCTATCTGATAATAGTCCGGCTTGTCTTCTGGCAGAGGTTTTCCACTTTTGCGATCTATAATAGTTAGTTTGGGTGGATATTCCTCCATATCAAAATCGTTTAGTTGTATCGCAATCGGTAATTCCTTTACGTTTTCATCTTCATCATAAACTCTCCACTCTACTTCTCCTTCACGTATGTGCATCAGATAACGTTCAATATCAGCATGTCCCAGTCCTGCGGCGAAAAGTGTAATCCATAGTCCGATATGGTTTAAGTAAAATGCGTAGTCCTTCTTGCGAAAATTAAATAAACGGCGAACGATAAGACAGCCAAGTGATAATAGGGTGATAAAGTAAATGAGTATGAAAGCCCATGAACTTGTCATACTGTCGAAACCCAGACTTGAAAATATGTTTTCCGAAACTTCGTCCGTATGGCTTGTCGTTTGTGGAGTAAGCCCCATGATGATCGTAAGAATGAGTAATGCTGAGATTAAACAGACTGAAGAGGGAATACCACTAAACCATAGTATGAAATGGTTCTTACGAACAAAAAGCGAAAGAATACATAAAATCAGTATAATACCTCCAACCAAGAGATTGGAAGGGAATGCCAATAAATAAAAATTAAAATTACCAATTGTGAGTTGAAGGAGAAATCCGACCAAAAGGATTCCGCACGTAGCAACAATGCTTTCAGGATATCCCCAAGACTGTTGCCACATTTTTCGATTATTTGTTTTTTCCATCTGTTTATATAGAAGAGAGCTATTATTTTTTTGTCGAGAATAGTTTAGGTGTTATATTTATAGATACCCATCCCCAATCTTGCCAGCTTTTATGGTATCCGCCTTTTACTACATCCATCGATTTGCTTCCAAGCATGAACGAATAGCCTGCCATAAGTTTTACATCAGGCATGATTGACCAATTTACCTGAAAGTCAAACTCAGAACCTAAGCCTTTGTCTATTTTTTCATTTGATACAACAACTTCATTTGCAGTCAAGAAATAATGATAATTCAAAGATAGATCGACTTTTTTCGAGGGCTTGTAGAAAATGGCAAGTTGGTTGTCCCATAACCCCGGATTGAGACCATTCGCAAATGAAGAAGCATAGAAGTAATCCATTGTTCCATAGAACTTATGGTGTGTACCATACAACGGATCAAATGCTTTTTGCTTTGTGTCATCCTGCTTGTTTCCACTCAGATAGTCACTGCCTACACCTAATGACCATTTAGAGTCTATTTTGAAACCTGCAAAAAGACTTCCCATAAAGGCTGATACTTCTTTATTTGACTTATTTTTTCCTGTTTGATAATAAAAAGAACCTTTGATATCCCAACCATTTGCTATATAAGTCAAATAAGTCCCAAAGGTTTGCATATACTTGTTGGATGAATCTTCTTCGCTTCCGTACTGAAGACCCAGATTCATTGCAAGTAATGAGATGCCGAATGGGGTCTCTTTATTTCCATAGTGATACCAAAGTGTTTGCATATTTTTATAAGGCTGTCCTCCGGCTTCATAAAAACTTCCTCCTTTTATTTTTTCATCGTTCTGGTTTAAAGCCAGGATCAAATGCAAAGTGTTTATTTTATCCGCATATCCTAACTTTAATACATCATGATAGCGTCCCGAAACGTTCCAATCGAGCCCACCTAATATACGTTCATCGTCATAAGATAATGCTTGTCTTCCTAATTGGGCAAAGAATCCATTGTTAAAATTTAATTTAGCCCATGCTTCGTTTAGCATGAAACGCCCATTTTTATCTACTTGGGGATCTTGCCCCCAAACTCCAACGTGCTGTCCTGATAGTTTTAATTCTAGATTTGAACGTTGAAAGTCCATTGAGATTCGAGCACGGTTGTTTATGAAAGTAGCGGGGTGTTCACCTTCATTTCTGGCGAACAAGGCCCCATTGCGATATTCTCCCCGTGATCGTAGTTGCGCCGATATGGAAAATATGTCTTCTTGATTATTCTCTTGTCCTAATAATGTGAGAGGGAGTAATAGCAACCCTATTATGAAAATCTTTCTCATAATGATTATAGTTTAAAAAGCGCCTGCAAATGCTATATTCGATGAATGCAGACGCCCTTGAGGTAAGAAAAAATTAGTTCATAGCCAGCTTTCCTTCTGATTTGGCTTTTTCTATCCAAGTAGGAAGTGTTGTTTTAATCCACTTATCTTTGTCCTCACGAAGCTTTTTCATATCCAGTCCGATATATTCCTGAGCTTTTGATTTTGTAGAAATATCTGGCATTTTAACGTCTGCAACTCCAAGAGTGAATAATACTTTTTGCAGTTCCAGTTGTGCTTGTAGCGTACGGTCTAAACTATGAGCAAGGATTCGTTGAGTTTCTACAGGAGCATGGAAGGATGCACCGTGAGAGGCCACAGCAAAATCCCAACGCCATTGAGCCTGACGAATCAATTTCAAAGACTCTTTCATTTTAGCTTCATCTGCACCATTGTCCCACGCTGCTTTAGCCATTACATGGGCTTTAGCAAGTTCTACTTCTATCCTGTTTCTAATCTCTAATGCTTTATCCTGATATTGATAAACATAATTTTTTAGATTCTCTTCACTATCTCTATGGCATGTTTGACATGTTGATGATACATTTTTAAGCGGACTCATTACCTGATGGTTAGAATACTTAATGCCTCCTTCGGACATATATGGCATGTGACAGTCGGCACATGATAATCCACGTTGAGCGTGTGGTCCTAAAAGGAAAATTTCATAGTCAGGATGCTGTGCTTTTAGCATTGGAGCTTTGCTCAGATGATGCACCCAGTCTGTATAATTTGCATTGTCATAATATTCTTCCATCGATTCTACTGTCATACCTCCATCCCAAGGGAAGGTCAGATATTTACCGTCACCCTTAAAGAAATATTCGACATGGCATTGGGCACATACCAGAGATCGCATTTCCTGAGGAGTTGCTTTTGTAATATCTTTGCCTTGACGCTCAAAGGCCTCTATCAAAGCCGGGCGAGTGATAGTCAGATTCATCGTCTTAGGATCGTGACAATCGGCACAACCTACAGGATTTACAATCTCACTGCCAAACTGACTCCATGAGGCTTTGTAAAAATTCTCTATTCCTACTTCATGCATCATTCGTGGTACATCAGGGCTCTTACAAGCCCAGCAAGTAGCAGGTTGCATATCTTTGTGTTCATGATCAGGTGTTCCGGTACGAAGTGTATGCGTCACATCTTCTATCGTATACATATGTCCGCGTGGAGCCGAATAGTCTCTGGAAAATGCATAACCAGCCCAAAGAACAACCATTTCGGGACGGCTTTCGAGTACATCTTCAGGCATATTGCCTAAATGCTTACTACGGAAATCCATTTCTTTTGTTTTTTTCCAAGTATCGTATTCACGAGGATAATTGATACCCCATTCTTCACTATTGGTATTAATTCCTGTAATCTCTATCTTTTTATTATTATACAGAGTCGCTATTTCAGCTCTACGTTCTGTAATAGATGCTGCTAAAAGTCCAAGCATAAATACCAAAACCATTACTACCGCAAAAATCCCCCATCCAATGATCGGTTTTCGCCTGATTGCTTCTGCTAATTTCTTTAACATATTGGATCTTATTTTTTATTTTTCATAATATTATTCAACCAATCCGGTACTGCTGACTTTGGTAACGGAACAATCGCGTTCGGTGAAGAAGATAGATTACTCACGATGGTGTGAGGAACTTCCCGATGACAATCCCAGCAAGCTTTTCCTTCACCTTCTTTTACCTGTGTGTAGTTTATCATACCGGTATTCACAAATTCTGTATTCAATTGAGTATGGCAGCGAATGCAGTTATCCATGATTACTTTTTTACTGGCATCTCGAGGACGGATAACCTGTGGTTCAGCATTTAATGTAAATACTGCAGCATGATAAAGTCCATCCATAGCTTTGAATGCATATTTATTTATGACATTATCATGTGGTACATGGCAATCGTTGCAATTGGCCCATTCTCGGTGTGCGCTGTGTTGCCATGTTTGATAATAAGGGGTCATAATATGGCAATTGATACAAGCTTCGGGATCATCAGACAGATAAGAATGTGCCCGGGACATATAGGCCGTGTATCCGCCAAGTCCGGCTATGATTCCCGCTATAACAAATAGTGGAACAACAAAATTCCGTGGTATTAGATTTAGAAGTTTTCTCATTTTATTTACCAATGAACACTGTTATAAAACAAAGATATTATATAGAAATGATAATTTCCGTAACAAATGTTACGTGGTGTTGTTTTTTATTAATTAATTTAGAGCTACTTATATCATTTCGTCTCTTTTGAGAGTTATCCAAATATGTTATCCTGTTTCAATGGATAATTAAAGTCGTGTCATAATATTAAAGAATAGAGTATCTGTTTATTGAAATAATTTATTTGTAATAGATACTTATACAGATTTTTTAGTTGTATGAGAGTGAACCGTTATAAAAGACGTATATAAATGTTTGTTATTCACGACAAAATACAAATTATTTTTTATTCTTCAAAGAATTTTGTTCTTTGTTTTAACTTTTTATTTGCTTAAGGTTTAGCTTGGTCTCTATTTGTCCTTTTCATCTAAAAGCGGTAATTTTGCGCACAGCTTTTTTGAAGCACTAAAAAAACATACAAAAGAAAGAAATGAATAAGAAGATATCAGATTTTGAGATAATGGCACCTGTTGGCTCTTACGACTCTTTAGCTGCGGCTATACAGGGTGGGGCAAACTCTATTTACTTTGGAATAGAAGGGCTGAATATGCGAGCCAAGTCTTCTAATAACTTTACAATGGATGACTTGAAGCAGATAGCCGCTATATGTAAAGAAAATGGACTAAAGAGCTATTTGACGGTGAATACAATAATTTACGACAATGATATCTCGTTGATGCACCAGATTGTAAATGCTGCAAAAGAGGCTGAGCTTTCAGCCGTAATTGCTTCTGATGTAGCTGTGATGATGTATGCGCGCAGCATAGGTGTTGAAGTTCATTTATCTACACAGTTGAATATTACGAATACAGAGTCCTTAAAGTTTTACGGGCAATTTGCTGATGTTGTTGTATTGGCACGCGAGCTGAATCTCGATCAGGTGGCTTCTATCTATAAAGATATTGTAGAGCAAAATATAAGAGGTCCTAAAGGGGAACTTATCCGTATCGAAATGTTTTCTCATGGAGCTTTGTGTATGGCTGTGTCAGGCAAATGTTACCTGAGCTTGCATGAAAGAGATTTATCTGCAAATAGAGGGGCATGCAATCAACTGTGCCGCCGCAGCTATATTGTAAAAGATAAGGAGTCGGATATCGAACTTGAAATTGACAACGAATACATCATGTCTCCAAAAGATTTGAAAACCATTCATTTTATGAACAAAATGATGGATGCCGGTGTACGTGTATTTAAAATAGAAGGGCGTGCTCGTGGTCCCGAATATGTGCGTACTGTAGTCGAATGCTACAAAGAAGCGGTGCAAGCCTATTGTGAAGATACATATACTGAAGAAAAGATTGAAAAGTGGGACGAACGCCTTGCTACGGTCTTTAATAGAGGATTCTGGGATGGTTATTATCTTGGTCAGAAACTGGGAGAGTGGTCTAGCAATTATGGCTCAGGAGCAACAAAACGAAAAATATACATAGGTAAAGGGATTAAATATTTCTCAAATCTTGGTGTTGCCGAATTCTTGATGGAAACACAATCGTTGAAGGTTGGTGACGAAATACTTATTACCGGGCCTACTACAGGAGCAGTAACACAGATCGTAGACGAAATTAGAGTTGACCTTCAACCTGTAGAAGAGACAGTAAAAGGCGAGAAGTTCTCTATTAAAGTGAATGAGAAAATCAGACCTTCCGACAAACTATTTAAGCTAGTAGCGGTAGAACGGAAGAAGAAGTTTGTAGAAAAGATATAGCAATATTATTTTTTCAGATTCCTTTTTATATTAAACTTCACGATCTTCGTAACTAGATTCAATGGTAAAGGTTTATCCAATGGCAATTGTATTGCTCCTTTCGATGTTTTGTATTGTGTGAGTTCTTCTTCGAAGGCAATAATAGCTTCTGCACCCGGATATAAACCGATGTGCTTTTTATGACCTGCAAAGTGTATAAGATTTCCATTCTGATGAAAGGTGGGCATTTGCCAACTGATTTTTTCGATTGCATCAGGTGCAGCTTTTTTGATGGTTCTTCTTAGTTTATCCATCAATACCTGAATATTCTCAGGAAATGAAGCTATATATTCATCTATATTTTGCATAATTATAATCTTTAGTTCTAATTAAATAAATTTGTAAGGCTTGAAAATTAAATTCAAGCCTTACAAATTTATTTAAAATTATTTCAATATGAACTAAAATAAAAAAAGGTGGGAGTATGTACTCCCACCAATTCAGAATTATATTCGTTATAAGTCTTGTATATTTTCTTCTATTTTTTTTGCAATTTCTTCAAATTCAAATTGCTCAATCTTTATTCTTGGATTTGAAAGGCTCATATCTGATTCTTTATTTATAGGAATCAAGTGTATATGAGCATGAGGTACTTCAAGGCCTACAACCATTATACCTACACGTTTGCAAGTAATGGCTTTCTCAATAGATTTTGCAACTTTCTTTGCAAAAATGACCATATATTTTAAAATATCGTCGTCAAGATCGAATATGTAATCGACCTCCTGCTTAGGAATGACAAGGGTATGTCCTTTTGCCATCGGATTTATATCCAAAAATGCAAAGAACCTCTCATCTTCAGCCACCTTATATGATGGTATCTCACCCTTAACAATTCTACTGAAAATACTAGGCATAAGTTTATAATGATATATCCATAATTTCGAAACTCATAATTCCCGAAGGAACTTTTATTTCGGCTATATCTCCCACTTTTTTGCCCATTAATCCTTGCGCGATAGGAGTGTTTACAGCCATCTTGTTTTCTTTCAAGTTAGCCTCGCTCTCTGCAACGATTGTATATGTCATCTTTTGGTTATTTTTCGTATTGCGTATTGTAACCTTGTTCAATATTTGCACAACGTCTGTTCCTATTGAATCTTCATTGATCAGACGAGCATTTGCCAATAGATTTTTCATTTGGGCTATTTTAGCTTCAAGTAGCCCCTGAGCCTCTTTGGCTGCATCGTATTCAGCATTTTCAGATAAGTCTCCCTTGTCTCTAGCTTCTGCTATTTGTTTCGATATAGCAGGCCTTTCCGTAGTTTCAAGAGTGTTGATTTCTTCTTTCAACTTTTTGTAACCTTCCGCGGTCATGTAAGTGATAGCCATGGTAATTAAAAATTAAATTAATTCCTACTGTTTTTTAAATTTTTGATTGTTTTTAAAGCGACAAAAAGAAAAAGAATTCCTGCCGTTAAAGGCCAGAACTCCTTTTCCTTTTTCATTTTATCAAAAACAAAGATATACTATATTTTTCGTATTTTCAAATATTTGGAAATACTTTTATAATAATTTTTGAACTTCTGAAGCTAGGTTATCAGTAGATAAAATTCTTTTTACAATCTCTCCATTCTTGTTTAATAAATATGTAGTAGGGAAGCCCTGAATGTTGAATTTTGCAAGCCATTCAGAGTTGAGTAGTTTACTATCTCTTACACATATCCAAGGTAAATTTGTTGCTGCATTTTTCCATGCATGTATATCCGTGTCAAAAGATACTTGGTACACTTCTACATTTCCTTTATTCTTACTATATACATTATTGATAAGTATATTGTGAGCCGGAGAAAAATCTGTTTGGTATGCAGTAAAATCGAGTATAACAACTTTTCCTTTTAATGAAGATAAACTTACCTCCTTGTTATTTATATCAGGTAGCGTTATATTATAAAACACACTGTGATCTGTAGCCTCGGTATTCTCTAGTTTTTTCATTGTTTCTTCCTGACTTGCCATTTGTTTCAACTCAGCCAAAGTAGTCAGCGTAAAAGTCTTTAAATGCTCTGCTCGTGGTGATTTTGATTTATATAGGTCCCAAACGGTAGCAACAGCTCTGAAAGCTACCAAGTCATTTTTATCATAAGGATCGAATATTAAATATCCATCTACTTTTTGAAATAAAGCAAAATAGCTGGCTAAGCTTTTTGAGTCAGATAAGATTAGATCTTTAGCTTTCGTTTTATATTCATCCAGCGCTTTTTGAATTTCTGCGACATATTGATCCTGTGATATTTCTTTACTTTCAAATTGTTTTCTCAAATCAGACACAGTCCGACTAAGCTTGTTTTGGGCAAAAACAATATCTTTTATTTTCACAGAGCCTTCAGATCCCTCTATTGTATATTCCGAAGCAAATGTAGGTTTGCTAGCATGTACAGTAATTGTTTCTATAGAGTCTATAGCTAAGTTTATGGATTGTTTATCGATTCTTAGTAAATAGAATTCAGGATATCCTAATGCAGGCTCTTTAAATTTGAAATTCCCATCTGCATCTAGTTTTACTGAGTCTATGATTGTTGTTTCATTCAAAGACCGTCTTTCTAGATATAGCATTGTGGTGTCGGCATTGGCAATCTTACCCTCTACTGTAAAATGAGGACCTTTATTCTGACAAGATGCAAAAGTGATGACCGCAAGAGTAATAATAGATAACTTGGAAAAAAGAAATGTTTTCATGTATAATGCATGTTATAATTATATAAGTATTTAGCGGAACAAAGATATTAATTATAATTATTATGTGATTCTCCGCAAGAGTTTCTTTCCAAAAATATTTTCATATATATATAATATAGTAAGGTTAGGATTGCTCTTTTTGATGGATGCTCTTATAGTCAAAAAAACAATCATTGATTAAGTAGTTTTGTTTAAGGGTTTTGTATATTTCGGTTAAAATATTTTGAAAAA